>Ga0299915_10000076_pt1 | contig 68649 bp, 58 predicted proteins | sample RVTome_13_FD_200263 | JGI IMG/M metagenome (GOLD analysis project Ga0299915, IMG submission 200263) | Soil microbial communities from uranium-contaminated site in the Upper Colorado River Basin, Wyoming, United States - RVT92D227 (version 2) ...
CGTTGAGCTTGGACGGTCCGGTGCCCATCACCTCGAGCGAGTACCCGCCGCGCACCGAACGCTCGATGACGGCGTGACGGCGCGAGACCTTCGGGTTCGTGAGGAGGATGTCGTTCTGGCCGGGATCGCGGCCGAGCCGGATCGACTGCGCGGACGTCACGATGTGGATGCCCGCGAGCGGTCCGGAATCAAATGAGAGGCGAAGTGGCATCTCGATCAGACCAGCGTGAGTGCCGTGAGCACGTGGAACACAAGTAGCACGATCAGCGCGGTCGCCGTGGCAACGTGGGCGATAAGCCACCGTTTCAGGCGCCGGTGGAGGAGCAGCTGCGCCTTGATATCGACGAGGCGGTACTGACTCTCGAGGATGCGATCGGTGGTGGTCCGATCGGCGTCGGTGAGCTGGAGATCGCGCATGTTGTCGGCGAGGTGCTTCTTGCCGGCCGCGAGCGCGGCAGCAGGATCGTACGTCGCGACCATGCGGTCGTGGAGGTTACCGGTCGACACGTCGACGCGTGGCTTGATGAGCTTCCAGGTCTTGGCCTGGATCGTCCCGACGAGCTCGAGGATCCCGCGCTCGAGCGTGACCTCCTCGTCGTACAGATCCTCGACGAGCCGTGACAGGCCGTGGCGCTCGAGCCGCGTCAGCGCGGTCGGCACGGTCGCGTAGATGACCTGCCCGGTGACGCCGGTCGCGACCTCGATCGCGAACACGACCAGCAGCAAGGTCGTGAACACGCCGGTCACCTGGAACCCCGCGTGGGCGACCGCGGCGAAGAACCCGACGGCACCCATGACCATGTGGAACTGGGTCCAGGCCTCCAGTCCACCGATCGAGGTGTTGCGCATCCGCTTGCGAATGCCCTGCGACGCGGCGCCGAACAGGCACAGCGCGGCGAAGATCCCGAGCGGGAGGCCGACCGAGGACCCGCCACGGAGCGGCGCGCCGATGAACACGGTGGCAGCCACGATCCCGAGGATCGCGAGGATGCCGAGCATGAAGCTCGCCGTCACGAACCACGTCGAGCGCGCGCGCACCCGTTGCTTCGTGTTGAGCAGGCCGAACACCTTGGCCTGGCCACGCGACCATTCGATCGCGTCCTTTTGCTCGGCTTCCATCACGAGCGCGAGCTCCTCGAAGAACTTCAGCGGGTCGACGCGGAGGATCGCGCCGCGCGGACACTCGTGGACGCAGTTCGAGTACGAGTGCCCGCGGCACAGGTTGCACTTGATCGCGCGCTTGGTGACCTCGGGGCTCGGCCGCTCCTTCTCGTCGAGCGGGCGCATCGTGATGTTGCCGTAGGGACACTTGCGCGCGCAGTTCTCGCAGCCGATGCAGTTGTCGTTGATATCGACATCGCCGTCGGCGAACCGCTGGATCGCACCGGTCGGGCAGCCGATCATGCACTCCGGATCGCGGCAGTGGCGGCAGCTCGCCGGCAGCATGATGTGCTCGTGGCGGGTCTTGTCCTGCTTGGCGCGGCGGCGGAAGATCGGGCCGCGGCGATCGAGGCGCGTGTACTTGTGGCGGGCGTGGCAGGCACGGACGCAGTTCCCGCACCGCACGCACCTGTCGAGGTTGATGACGAGGAGCGACTCGACCTCGACGCCGGCCGACAGGAACGCGTCGGCCGCGCGGATCATCGTGCTGTTGGCCTGCTCCATGGCGGCCTTGCGAGTCATGTCGTCTTTGCTGAAGTGCCGGGCGACGTCCGGGTACTTCATCATCATCATCGAGACCGCCTGGCGCGGCAGCATGATGACCTCGCACTGACCGACGGCATCGAGCCCGAAGTCGCGCACCGTGCCGTCGGCCATGCCGACGACATCGTGGGTGTTGAAGTACGCGAGGATCGAGACCGCGCCGTCCTTGGTGCGCGTCGCCTTGACCACGCCGTCCTTGATCACGACGATCGAGTCGGCCGCGTCGCCGCGCTTGGTCACGGCATCGCCGCGCTGGAACATCTTGAGCTTCGCGCCGCGCCCGAGATCGGCGCGCGTCTGATCGTCGAGCAGGCTCAGGTAGCGGTGCGTGCGCAGGTACGTCGCGATCGCACGCGCGTGATAGACGCCCTCGAGGTGCTCGCGCACCGATTTGTAGCGGCGCGTGAGGAGATCGAAGCGATGCTTCTCGATCTCGAGCAGGACGATCTCGGTCTCCGCCGTGACCGTCGCGGTGCGCTCGCCACGGCCGAGCAGCGCGGCTTCTCCGAAGAAGTCTCCGGGCCGACTGAGCCTGCCGAGCGTCACCGAAACGTCATCGGGTCCGATCGCGTGGACGACGACGGCCCCCTGCATGAGGACAAACATCGCGTGCCCGTACTGGCGCTGGACGACGACATCGGTCCCCGCGGGGAGCTGACGAACGAGCACGTAGTTCGCGAACGCGGAGACGTCTTCGGCTGAAACACCGACGAAGAATGGGAGCTGAGCAAGGAACGACGTGTACGCCGTTCCAGTGACCGGCGCCTCAGCCGAGCCAGTGGCCGTAGACATGCCGCGGCAGCTTATCAGAAACCGATCCCGTCCGATCCTCACCGATCCGTTGATCGTGTACTGTCGGCTCCGCATGATCCGGGCGGCGATCATTACGTGCATCTTCATTGCGTGTGGTTCATCGCGGAACACGACTCCGTCGTCCGGAAAGGCAGGAGCCCGTACCGGCTCCATTGCCGTCGACACGGATCGGTTTCCGCATGGAGTCCACACAGGGGACAAACCGGAGATCCGCAACTGGCAGGGGCGAGGCCTCGGCTGCGTTGACTGCCACGACGCGGCAGCGGTGAGGGAGGGCAAGGTCGCGAGACCCGGCACCAACCAGCACGCGCCGTGCGACGACTGCCACAAGGCAGAGTTCTCGAAACCTCCCGGACCGCTCTGCAAGGTCTGTCACAACAGCGTCGACCCGTTCAAGAAGGGGAACTCTCCCCTGCAGGCGTATCCCGAGCGTGGCGCGACCCAGAGCCTGGCGTCGAACTTCTCGCACCAGCTCCATCTCGATGAAGGAAAGATGGAGAAGGCGAGCGGTGCGCACGTCGCGTGCGCCGATTGCCACGAGCGCAACGCCGATAGCCGCGATCCGATGGTCCCCGGGCACAAGGCCTGCGCTCGTTGCCACGAGCAAGCGCAGAAGGTGAAGTCCACGCTGCCGATGGACAAGTGCGCGGGCTGCCATCCTGCGAAGGGCCTCGAGCTCGCGCGCGGTCGCCGCTTCATTATAGGCGACCTCCGGTTCGCGCACTCGACCCACGAGAAGGACAAGAGCGGTAACCCGGTCGCGTGCACCACGTGTCATGCGGGCGTCGACGAAGCGAACACGCGCGAGGACATGGCGGTCCCGGCGATGGAGCGCTGTGCGCCGTGCCACGAGGACTCGCAGCGCAGCCCGGACCGGGTCCGGATGGACAACTGCGCGGTCTGCCACGGCGGCACGATCGATGTCGGAAGCGCCCCGGCGAACCACCTCGTCAGCGGATCGAAGGGCGGCGCACGACCGACCGACCACACGATGGAGTTCCGCAAGCACCACAGCGATCAAGCCTCCGCGAAGGACTCGGCCTGCCGTCGCTGCCACACCGAGCTGCAGGGCAACCGCGAGGACACCTGCTTCCAGTGCCACCAGGTCATGAAGCCGCGCGACCACACCATGATGTGGCGCAACGATCACGGCCGCGACGCCCAGACCGATGCGACCCGGTGCGCGAACTGCCATGCCCCCGAGGTGTGCGCGGCCTGTCACTCGGTCCCGCCGCGCTCGCACACACCGCTCGGTGAGTTCCGAGCAGGGGGCCACGCCGAGCAGGCGCGGTTTGGCCTGTCGTCCTGCCTCACGTGCCACACGTACGAAGACACCTGCACCAAGTGCCACCGAGGTGTTCGATGAAGATCGCGAAGATCGTCCTCGTGCTTGGCGGTAGCGGATCGCTCCTCGTCGGAGGTTTGGGCGCGCAGCTCGCTCGCGCCGAAGCCCCTCGGGGATCGTCCTATGCCGACGATCCCGACGCGCCACCGCCACCGGTGCAGACGCTGACCGAGGAGACGGCCTCGGACGCCGATCTCCGGGTCAAGCGGATGCCGGCGAAGCTGAAGATGCGGCCGAAGGTCGTGGCGCAGGTGACCAAGCCGGCACCGGATGCGACGACGGACGGCTCGGCCTCGGTCGGCTACAAGATGTTCCCGACGACGACGCGCGATCTCCGCGAACGCGTGACGTTCCGGATCCGCGCGGGCGTCGCGCTCGAGACCGCGCCGGCTTCGGGCGACACGCTGCGCGGCGGCTTCCCGCTGCCCGACGGCTACACCGACACGCGGCCGTGGATCGTCGGCGATGCGATCGTCGGTGCGCGCGGCATCATCGTGCCGTCGCTCGGCGGATATTTCCTGTCCAGTTTTGCGTTCGACGCCAGCGACTCGCTCGCGACGCGGGCCGGGCAGATCCATCCGAGCGACGCGGACGGTGAGGCCCTCGCGATCAAGGCGGGCTATGCCGAGTGGGGCCGCGACGACCGCAAGCCCGACGACCAGCAGCCGAACAAGGTGTGGCTGCGTGGCGGCCGGCAGTTCCGGCTCGATGGCGGAAACATGTTCGCCTACTTCGACGGCCTCACGATCGGCTATCGCGACAAGGGCTGGAACGGCTCGGTGTTCGCCGGCCAGCGGGTCGTGCTCTACGTCGATAGCGAGGCGGGGCTCACCTACGGTGCGACCGCCGCGATCGATCTCAAGCCGATCAAGAACATCCCGCTGAAGGTCGGCGTGGACTTCTTGGGCCTCACGATCGATGTCCCGGACGTCTTCGATCCGACCCAGAAGGTCACGGAGAATCGCCAGCTCATCACCTTCCACTCCACCGCGAAGCTCTCGAAGAAGCTCAAGCTCGATGCCCGCGCGCGGCTCACCGGGCTACCCGACCGCGAGTTCGTGCCGATGGCCGCCGGCGACCAGGCAGCGAACAAGATCGCGCTCGGCCGGCTCGGTGGCCGGCTCCGCTACGAGGCCGACCGCCTGATCGTCATCGCCGATGTCGAGCAACGAACCCAGGACGACGTCGCATACGACCTCGCGACCCCGTCGGCCGTCGACATCGTCCAGGTCGCCGAGAAGCTCGGCGTCGGGATCAGCCAGCCGGTCGATGCGATCAGGGCCGGGATCCGCGTCGACTGGCAGAACGCGAAGAAGAACGGCGAGCTCCTGCTGTTCGGCAGCACCGAGCAGCCGATCGGAGACGCTCCGATCAACGTCGACCAGAAGGCGTACTTCGAGGGCGGCGTCGCGCTCGCAGGCTCGCCGATCGGTTCGCGCGGTGCCGGCGTCTACACGACCGCGCAGTACACGTACCGGCAGTATGTCGACGAGGGGGCGGACGGGGACATGCGCCTCGACGGCGTGGGCTCGTTCTTCGGGAACTCCGCGTCGTCGGGCCTCGATCGGATGCACCAGCTCGCCGCCGAGGCCTCGCTCGCGACGAAGGGTAGCGGCACCTCGCGCTACCGGTTCTCGGCCGGTGCGTTCTTCCGGGTCTACGACTTCCGGACGCCGTATCGCGAGGTGACGAACGATGCGCGCGGTGGTGGGCGCGCCGATCTGAAGTGGTGGTTCAGCCGCGACCTGCACCTCGATGTCAGTGCCGAGGTCGCCCAGGCATCGCCGACGCTCTCGCGCGATATCGGCTTGATGACGTCGCTCCGCGCGATGGTGGAGGCACGATGGTGAAGCCAGTCGAGAGAGCTTGGCTCGTCCGGTGGGCGTTCCTCGTCGCTGCGGTGCTGCTGGGCGGCGTCGCGACGGTGGCGGCGGCCCCCGTGGTGATCCCGTTCCAGAACCGCAAGTTCGATCACGATCGCCACGTGAAGGCCGCGTCGGTCGCCAAGGACGGCAAGCGCCAGACCGCGGTGTGTGGCGACTGCCATCAGATGGACTCGAAAGGAAACCGCAAGGCCGGCAAGGAGCACTCGCTCCGCTGCGTGAAGTGCCACCAGGATCCGAAGACCTGCGCGCTCGTCAAGGTCGCGGGCCCGGCGAGCCCGGCGCGGCGCTGCGTCGTCTGCCACGTCCCGACGGCGGGCACGAACTGCCAGCCCAACGACATGCCGCCGCAACCGAAGGCGAGCTCGTTCGAGGCGCACTTCAGCCACGGCAAGCACATCGCGTTCGGCGCCGCGATCGAGAAGGAGTGCGCGACGTGCCACAAGCCGCAGGCTCCGGTGCGTACCTCGACCACTCCGACGGTCGTCGCTCACACGCTCTGCGCCGACTGCCACAAGGCCGGCGGTCGCTCGACGCTCGAGATGACCAACTGCGCCGGTTGCCATCAGCCGCCGAAGGGGAAGGCGGGCCCGTCGACGGATCCGTTCCGGCTCGCGAAGTTCGATCACCGCAAGCACCACACCGAGTCGAACCAGGCGTCGTGCACCAAGTGTCACGGCAAGATGGCCGGCACCGGTGACGCCGCGGTGCCCCGACCCTCGATGCTCGGTTGCCAGACCGAGTGCCACAACGGAAACGCCGCGTTCTCGGCAACGGGGACCAAGTGCACGACCTGCCACACGAGCGCGGGCGGACCGATCACGGCGAACCGCACGGATCTCTCGTTCTCGCACGCGGCGCACGCGGGCCGGAACGTCACGATCGCAAAGTGCGAGGCGTGCCACACGCTCAAGGAGGACGGCACGCTCGAGCCGCCGGGCGCGACGAAGAACCACATGCCGTGCGCGGCGAGCGGCTGTCACCAGACCGAGTTCGTGAGCAAGACCACGAAGATCTGCGGCGTGTGCCACGACCAATCGGTGCCGTGGCAGAAGGCGGTCGCTCGCGCGAACGTCCCCCAGAAGCCCGAGTGGTTCGAGACGATGAACCACGCGACCCACCTGACGAAGAAAGGCACGACGAACGCGGCCTGCGCGGATTGTCACGGCGACAAGCTCGGCGGTGGCAAGCAGCCTGGAAACCACGACGCGTGCGCCGATTGCCACGGCAAGGTGCAGAGCGCCCACCCGATGACGCAGTGCCGCGGCTGTCACACCCAGACCGCACCGGCGCGCGCAGTTGCGACCGAGTGGTCCGTCGCCTCGACGTTCGTTCACGACAAGCACGCGAACGATCCACGCAGCAAGAAGGCGAGTCAGTGCGTGACCTGTCACTCCGATGTCGGCAAGGCCAAGGACCTCGCGTCGATCAAGAAGCCCACGATGGACAGCTGTGGCGCCTGCCACAACGGGAAAGACAGCTTCAAGTCAACAGGGTTCGAGTGTTCGCGGTGTCACACCAAGCCAAATCAGCTCTCGACTCCCACCGCGTTCAGAGTCTTTATTGATAGCCAACCGGGTGCGGGTGCACAGGCCATGCTCGATGTCCGTCCTGTTTTGAGGTAAGGCGAACACGGTGAAACGGTCGTTCAAGCGCGGGACGTCGAAGCTCTCTGCAGTGCTGGCAGTGGGGGTCGTGATCTGTTTCGGGGCGGTGCTGGCCGATACGCCGCCGAAGGAGCCAGTGGTCGAGGGGATTCACTTCCTGCACAGCAACCACATGGAGGCCGGCGTCGACACCGAGAGCCCCGAGAAGTGCAAGGATTGCCACTCGATCGACCCCAAGGGCGCGGTGATGGCACCCGCGGGGCAGGGGCACTTTCCGTGCATCAAGTGTCACGCGGCCGAGTTCCTCGTCATCAGCGAGAAGAACAAGCAGGCGAAGCCGCAGGAGTTCGCGAAGGCCGCCGGCTTCTGCGTCGGCTGTCACCCGACGGTGCCGTGGCCGTGGAACAAGCCGACCACCGTCGTGGTCAGCGCGTGGCGAAACCAGCGCGAGCATCACATCGAGATGGCCAAGCACGGCGATCCGCCGCGTGGACAGAGCCACTTCGATCACACCCAGATGACGAAGCAAAACAAGGAGAAGATCGCGTGCCGCGACTGTCACGTCGTGGGCAATGACTTCACGCTCGCCACGGGAACTCCAGGCCACGCGCAGTGCATGCAGTGTCACAACGGCAAGTCCGACCACGAGGCTGCTGCCTTCGCGATCTCCGAGTGCGGTCGTTGCCACGTCCGCGGCTCCCGCGAGAACTGGCTCAAGTCCGTGCTCCAGGAACGCAACGTGCCGATCGATCCCAAGAAGGGGATCGAGGAATCACGGCCGGGCTCCGATGTCCGCGAGTGTGCCAGTGCCGGCAAGGCCGGCTTCGACAAGAAGAAGGGCAAGAAGACGCCTTGCTTCAAGCACGACACCCCGGGGCACCGGATGAAGAAGGACGCCACGAGCGTCCAGTGCGCGCAGTGTCACTTCCCGCTCTCGAGCAAGAAGCGGTGGGGCGGACGCAAGTTCGAGAGCATCGCCGATCTCCATACCTACAAGATCATCGGCAACAGCGATCAGATCGAGGAGCGCGCGGCGTGCGGCGGAACGAACGACAGCCAGCACGCGGCCTGTAGTGGTGGGGGCGCATGCCATCGCCACAAACGAGAGGTGGACCTCGCTTGTCCGGAATCCAATTGCACGCTCTGTCACGCCAACGCCACCTCCAAAAACGAGCCATTCTGATGAGCACAACAACCCTCAGACTCGTCCTGATCCTTGGCGTCGCGCTGGTTGGCTGTACAGCCACCGAGAAGGTCGTCGAGCCGACGGACTTCGCGTTCGACGGGACGTGCGTGAATTGCCACGCCGGGTTGTCGGCGGGGCACGTCCACACGAACTACAAGCTGCGGTGCATCGACTGCCACGGCGGTAACGATCAGGTCGCCACGCCTGAAGACGTGCTCACGAACAAGAGCAAGGCAGCGGGTGGCGGCGGGTTTCGCGATCCCAACCTGATCAAGCAGGCCCACATCCTGCCGAACCCGAACATCGCCCGGTTCTTCTACGGCAACGGCGTCGACGACGACGGCGACGGCGTGGTCGACGAGCCTCCGATCTTCAACGCCACCAAGACGCAGCTGCTCGACCCGGGCGAGGTCTTCGAGCCGGGGCTTCACGGTGAAGGCGGCGGCGAGTTCATGGATGCCGAGCTCAACCGCGATCTCAACTACACGCGGTTCTTGAACCCCGGTGATCTGCGCGTCGCGAGCATCGGATGCGGCAAGTTCTCGCGCGGTGCGTTCGACGGCGGCGGCAACGGCTCGTGCCACCAGCAGACGATCGACATCGTGCGCCGCGGCATGATGGTGAACAACGCCGCGGTCACCAACGGTGCGTACTACGGCAACGCGAGCTTCCGGAACCAGTTCATCGTCGATCGCGATGACCTCGCGCCGGCGGATGATCCGCGGTTCGGTGCGTACGCGTACTCGCTCGACTACGACGGCCCGGATGGCTGCGTCGAGGCGCTCTCGGGCGAGGACGACGTTGCCAACGTTCGCGCGCAGCCGAAGTTCGACACCGCCTGCCTGCAGGCCCGCGCCGCCGGTGAAGATCCGACGATCGCCGCCGGCGCCCAGGGCAACGCCGGTGTCCCGCTGCCCGGCGGAGGGCGCGAGGTTCCTTCCGCGTTCGAGATCGCGCAGGGCACGATCAAGCCGGTGCCGGGCACGGTTCGCAACACGACGATCGTGCACGAAGGCGCCGGCGACACGCGCTATCCGTGGGGTGGCAACGCGAGCACCGGCGACGCCCACGACGAGCTCGAGCCGTTGCTCAACGCCGACCTGCTCCCCGGAGTCCCCGATCCCGTGGACAACATCCTGCGCACGTTCCGCGCGTACTACCCGCTGAACTACCCGGCCTCGACGGTGAACTTCAACTTCACGTTCGGCACGTCGATCCTCCCCGAGGTCGCCGACTTCAAGACGTCCAACCCCTACGGCCGCGGTCACTCGTCGGGGTGCACGTCGTGCCACACGCCCTACGCCTCCGACGGCAGCCGGCAAGCCACGAAGATCCGCAAGGAAGACCCGACCGACGAGAACGGCGATGGCCGGCTCGATGATGACGAGCTGTTCAGCAAGCTCGTCGATCCGACGACGAAGCACCGCGAGTTCGATCCGGCGAAGGACATCGGCCCGTTCGATGGCGATGCGATGCGCCTGGTCGGCCGCCCGGTGAAGGCCGATGACGTGCTCAAGGCGGGTCCGGTCTCGCAGGCGTTCGGCCTCAACCTGGACAACGCGGCCGTCGATCTCCCGCAACAGCTGCGGACATACTCGCAGAACCACACCACGACGACGAAGATCGATACCGATACCTGCGGCCTGTGCCACGGCTTCGTGACCCGCATCAACTACGCGTATCAGGGCATGGCCGAGGAGGAGCAGCGCGACAGCCTGTCTCGCCGCGGTCCGGTCAAGTTCACGACCGCGAACAATACCCAGGTCCAGATCCTCGACTCGTGGGTCCGCGAGGACAACCGGAGCGGAAACCCCGTGGTCGTGATCCCGGTCGGCGTTGCCGTCGTCAACCTGGCGCGCGATCGCGACGCCAAGCTCCAGAAGGACTTCGGGCTGCTTCCGGGCTTCGGCGGCTGTGTCCCCGCGGTGTTCACCGAGGACTGCAACAACAACGGCGAGCTCGATCGAGCGCTGCTGCTCGAGAAGCGCGACATCGACGGCAAGGTCATCGCGAGCACCACGATCGACGAGGACCTCAACAACAACGGGCTCCTCGATCTCATCGATCGGCTCCCCCGCGAGAAGGCGATCGACGGCCGTCAGGTCCGCTACGTCTACGGCGGCCGCAATGGCTCGACGCGCCAGATGGACGTCCACTTCGAGCGCGGCATGCACTGCATCGACTGCCACTTCCTCCAGGACGTCCACGGCGACGGCCACGTCTACAGCACGAACTGGGACGCGATCGAGATCGAGTGCGAGGACTGCCACGGCGCGAGCACGAAGACGAACTTCATCACGTCGGGACCGAACGGCGGCAACGATCTTCGCAAGGCGCGCAACGAGGATCTCGAGCCCTTCTTCGAGGAGCGCAACGGCAGCGTCATCCAGCGCTCGCGCGTCACGACCGGCCTGACCTGGAAGGTTCCACAGACCTTCGAGGCCGGCAGGACCAACGCGTACGCGCGCGAAGCCCACCTCTCGCAGCACGTGGCAGAGCCGAAGGCCGGCTCGACGTTCGAAGGCGACCAGGGCAGCTCGGCGTTGACCGAGGCGAAGCTCGAGTGCGCGACCTGTCACAACGGGTGGATCACGAACTGCATGGGTTGCCATGTCGATATCAACGTCGGCGATCTGGTCCGCGACAAGCTCAACCCGGACGGCTCGATCGTGAAGAGCGCGGGCGAGAACGAGATCTGGATGTCGAACACGCACAACGGCGGGCACATCAACTTCCAGCTGCTCGGTCTGCTTCGCGCGCCGTTCGTCCTCGGCGTCTCGGGCACGAGCGAACAGGGCCGGCTCGGAACGATGCGCTCGTCGATGCAGGTGCACGCGTCCGTCAGCGACGGAAACGGTGACACCCTACGCGACAACCTGTCGTTCACGACGTTCCAGGTGTTCGACGGCAACTCGGGGCGCGCGAACGTCGCCACGAGTGGCGTGGCGATGAACCAGACGATGGCGCACACCGTTCGCCCCAACGAGGCGCGCGGCTGCGAGATGTGTCACTCGCTCGTCAACGAGCAGGGTCAGACGCGCAACGAGCACCTGATGGCGCAGACGTTCGGGATCGGCACCGGATCGCTGGCCTACGTCGGGGACTGGATCATCGCGGCCGGCGTCAACGGCATCGATCTCCACGAGTACAAGAAGGACAAGGAGCTCGCTGCCAGCGTCGCCAACCCGCTCTCCGTGAACCAGCGGTTCCCGGGGCTGATCGTGGACAACCTGAACCCGCGGGCCGCGAACGTCGAGCCTCAACTCGCGGGCTCGATCGCGAACGATGTCGTGTTGATCCGCAACTTCAACGCGACTCCGGGGCAGGTCGGTGGGACCCAGGGGCCGACGCTCCGCGACCTCGCCGTCATCGCCGTCGAGAACGGCCTCAACGGCAGCCTGGTGATCGCCGACATCAGCGCGCGCGGCCACCCGTCGGTCCCCGCCGGTGGCCCGCCGCTCGGCGATGTGAACAACGTCGACGTCACCGCGCTCCCGGGTCGCCCGGTCGCGCTCGCCCACCTCGCCTCGGACGTCAGCGATCCGTTCGTCTACGCCGCGGTTGGCAACGCCGGCATCAGCGTGATCCGCATCCTCGACGCGCCCAATGCAGGCGCCGATGCGACGCTCGTGCGAACGGTCGCGCTACCCGGCGGTCAGGCGGCCTCCGATGTCGCGCTCGCCGGCGATCTGCTCTACGTCGGAACGACGACGGGTAACATCATCGTGTTCAACATCAACGATCCCGAGAACCCGCTGCCGGTCGGCTCGGCGGCGCTCGGAGCGACCGTCGTCAACGACATCACGGTCAACGGCTTCATGCTGTACGTCGCGGCCGCCGATGGGCTCGCGATCCTGTCGCTAGACGATCCGGCGAACCCGGCGCGTCCGTTCGGCGCCGTCGGCCCGATCTTCGTTCCGCAGACCAACCCCGCGAGCGGCGTCGCCGTCAGCGAAGGCCACGCGTTCGTGGCGGCCGGCAATCGCGGGATCCTCGAGATCGACGTGCGCACGCCGGCGCTACCGGTCAACCTCGGCACCGTCGTACCGGCGGGCCAGACCGTCGACGCGGTCGACGTGATCGTGTCGCTGCTGCCCGGGCAGAAGTGGATCATCGGGCTCGAGACCACCGGCAACGTCGTCGGGATCAAGCTCGACGGCACGAAGACCAAGCAGGAACGCTGTTATCCGAATCCGGGAACGGCGAACTGTCTGCTCGAGCTCGAGATGTACGATCCGACGCGATCGGGACGTGATCCGAGCTTCGATCCGATCACCGGTCAGTTCGATTCGCAGGCGGTCGATCCGAGCTCGCCACCCCAGGGCTTCTTCCGCCAGCTGCGGACGAACGCCACGGCCGGCAGGCGCCTCGCGAGGCCGGTCTTCTGGGAAGCGATGAACACGCTGACCGGACGCCGCTATCGCGATTCGTTCATGCCGGGATCCGGCACGCTCTCGCTCACGGTGATGCAGAACATGCGGCTCGGTGTCCTGGTCTGCGAGCTCGACAATCCGTCGACGAACCCGAGCGGATTGAACGAGCTCGGCTACCCGGTCGATAATGTCTGCAAGCCGTTCAGCGAGGTCAGCAGCGCCAAGGCGGCGCCGCGCGTCTGCAAACCCGGAAACCTCGGGCCCGGTCTTCACGGGATCCTCTGCGCGCCGAGGGCGGATCCGAAGACCGCCGATCCGAAGACCGCGAAGCAACCGGCGAAGCAAACGCCGTTGCTCCCGGCCACCGCGGCGATCGTCGGCATGTCCGCCGGTCGATAGGCGGCGATGCCCTGGCTCGTGATCGCGCTGCTGCTGGGCGTGGTGTCGATCCTGGTCGTCCTGCGCGTACGCCGGCAAGCGAAGCGACCGGTGACGGTCGTCGTGGCACCGGATCTCGCCAAGCGCGTCACGGCCGCGACCCGCGCGTTCGTGAAGGCGGAACCCTGGCAGCCCGCGTCTGCCCTCGACGCACCGGCAACCGCCGCCGCGATCGAGGCGGCGTTGATCGCGCGCGAACCACGTCGCGCTCTCGAGATCGCCGAGACGGCGCTCGCCGTGAACCACGAGGACGCCGCGCAGCGGGTCTGGCTCGGCTGGGCCCTGTGCGCCAGCGGTCAGCCGACAGCGGCGCTGGACCAGCTCGCGCAGGCAAACGCCTCCGGCGCCCTCGCGTCGTATGTCGCGGCACGCGCGGAGCACCTGAAGTTCGAGCACACCGTCGGCGCGGTGGGCTCGATCCCTCCGCTCGTCACCACCGGGGATCTCGCCGTCGTGACCCTCGCGCGGGGCCGCGGAGGTGCGGCGTGGCTGACCGGCGCGACCGACGCGCAGCTCTCGTCGGCGGAGGTCAAGGCTGCGGTGGCCGAGCACCGCGAGACGACCGCGCGATGTCTCGAGCGAGCACTCGACGCGCTCGTGCAGCAGCCGGGATTCGTCGATGCGGCGTACCTCGTCGCGCGGCTCGCGGTGAAGGCCGGTCTCGTCGACTCCGCCAATGCGCTGTTCGATGCGATCGCGCCGCGGATCGCCGGGCGGCCCGATACCGAGGCCTTCGAACGTGACCACCGGGACCTCGCCGACCCGAGTGGCGTCGTCGCGAACGCGAAGATCAAGCCGGTCAATGCCGTGGCGAAGCGCTCGCGCAGCCTCAAGGTCCTGTAGCCGCAGTTGTCGCCGGGGTCGCCGGCGGCATCAGAAATCCGTGGTGGACCCACGGAAGATCACACCGATGGCGCTGGCGCGGGGCTTGCTGGGTCAAAGGGCATATGCGTCGCCTACTGTTGATCGTGCTCGCGGCCTCCCTCCCGGGATGTCTCCTCTACTTCAACGACCACGGGTCAGGCGGGGACGACTGCCTCTTGCTCGACGACACCACCACCACCGGCGGGGGTGGAGCAGGGGCCGAGCCGGCACCGCTGCGGAACCCCCAAGGCCTGACCTGCGACTCGTTCGGTGGGGGCCCCTGCGATCCGGCCTGCGGGCCGTGCCCCGCGACCCCGGAAACCGGCGGAGGCGCGCTGGCGCCGATTCCATCGTGGGGGTCCTGCGGGAGCTCCTGCGAGGCCCTCGACGAGACCAGCTGCGCGAAGCGCGACGACTGCCGCGTCGTGAAGGACGCGCGCTGCGCGATCGGCGGCAACTGCCTCACCGACTTCATGGGCTGCTTTCCGACCGACAACTTCGTCGATCCGAGCGTCGACTGCTCGCGCACCACCGACGGCGAGACGTGCTCGCGGAGCAACCTCTGCACGGCATTTCACAGCAACGAGCCGTGCCCGCTCGCGACCGACGCAGCCTGCCCGCGGCCGTTCGCGCTGTGCATGCCCGAGGGTGCAACTCCGGGTCGCTGCCACGACCCCGCGCTCTGCGACGCTCTCCCGCCTCCCTGTCCGACCGGCACGGTCGCGGGCGTCGCGAACGGCTGCTACTCGGGCGTGTGCATCCCGCTCGATCTCTGCGAGCCCGGCCCCCAGCCCCAGTAACCGTGCCGCGACCGATCTGGCGCCGATCGACACCCGGATAACCCACGGCCGGCTATTTCTGCGGTTTCTTCCCGCACCACACGCCAGGGGCTCGGTTACGCCGTCGACGGCGATATACTGCGGCTCGTGTCGTCGCGAGAGGACTGGCAGCGGCGCCTCGGACCGCTCTACGGCGGTGCCGTCGCGCTCGTCCACTCGACGCCGTGGCGGTGGCCGAGCGAGGTCGGCGACGACACGCGGTCACCCGGCTGGATCGTGGCGCTCGGCATCCCGATCGGCTTCGTGGCGTGGCTCGTCGCGCTGCTCGTCGAGGCATCCGGGATCCCGCGGCCGATCGCAGCCGTGTTCGGCCTCGCGATGCTGTCCGCGGCCTCGGCCACCATCGTCGAACGCGGGCTCGCCGAGCGGATCGATCACTGGACGCAGCAGCCACGTTCGAGCGTGCCGTCGAGCTTGGTGCTCGTATTCTCGACGGTGGTCCGCGCCCTGGCGATCGCGACGCTGGACCCGTCGAAGTGGCTCCTCGTGTTCCTCGCCACCGCGGTCGTCGGTCGCTGGGCCGCCGTCTTCCTGCAGGCGATCGGGGACCCGATCCTGTCCGATGACTCGCGCCGATCGCTCGTCGCGACGCCGTCTCCCGCGTGGCTCACCGCCGCGATCAGCGCCGCGGTCGCCGCGTTGACGATCCTGGCGCTCGGCAAGGCAGGCGTCGTCGCGCTCGCACTCACGGCGATCGCGGCGTTCACGCTGGGGCTCGAGGCGCAACGGCGCGACGGGAGCCTGTCCGCACCCGTGGTCGGGATCGCCGCCGCGATCGGCGAGCTCCTCGTGCTGCTCGTCGCGACGATCCCCTGAGCGATCGGCGAACACGGTCAGCCCTCGCGCTTGGCCTCGAGCAGTCGCGCGCTCGCGCGCTCGACGAGCTGTAGCATCGTCTCGCCGGGCGCCAGCCGCGCGCAGCCGATGCTGACGGTGACCGTGAGCGGCGCGCTCTGCGGGGCCGGGTCTCGGTCGTCGCAGATCGGGTCAGGTCGTGCCCTCGGTGCGTACGTGGAGCTCGACGAGCGTCGCGCCCCAGCTCCCGCTCTTGCCGTCCGCGAGCTGGAACGAGCGCACCGCGGGATGCCGCTCGAGGACACCATGCACGGTGCGCCGCAGGGTCCCGGTACCCTTGCCGTGGATGATCCGGACCCGCGCAAAGCCCGCCTCCTGCGCGGCCCGCACGTACTCCTCGACCACATCGGCGCACTCGCGTGGCAGGAACGTGTGGAGATCGAGCTCGTCGCCGAGCGGTGGCGCGGCGAGCTCGTCGTCATCGTTGTTGTCGTTGTCGTCATCGTCGTCGGGCATCGCGGTCATCCTGGCCAATGTCCGGTGGTCGGCACGAACGGGATGATCCGCTTGCGCAGCTGCGGCGGCACGCGCCTGTCGAGCAGCGCGGCGATCTCGTCGGGCCGGTACAGCTGCGACAGGTGCATCATCACGATGTGCTCGTTGTGGAACCGGTCGGCACGCTCGATCAACTCGTCGAGGTGGATGTGGCAGCCGGCGCGTGCCGCTTCGATCGTCTTGCGCTCGTCGAGGAACGTGCACTCGACGATCAAGACGCGGGCCTTCAGGAGCTCGGGAGAGTGGTCGAGCACGGACACCAGCGTGTCGGTCGCGTAGGCGACCTCGAGTCGCTCCTCGTGGTCGCTGACGTGCTCACCCGCGCGGCGCCGCGCTGCGATCTCCGGGCCGGGCAGGCCGAGCAGGTCCGCCCGCAGCTTCGCCACGCGCCGGACGATCAGGTAACCGAGCGACGGCACCGGGTGGAACGTTCGCACCGCACGGACCAGCAGGTCGCCACGCAGCGCGAGCTCGTCGCCGGGCAGCATCCCGATCGCGTCGATCTCGAGCGGGAACCGCTGCAGCCTCGAGAGCGCCGCGAGTGCCGCGGTCAGGTCCTCGACGATCTCCTTTGGCATCACGACCCGAGGCGGCTTCGTCTTGCCGTGCAGCGCGCGAATGCCGAGCATTGCCGGCAGCGCACCGATGTGATCGGCATGCCCGTGCGACAGCAGGATCGTGTCGATGGCACCGGACGACCGTGGCGACGCGCCGGCGTCGAACACGATGCCGAGCTCCGGGATCGCGAGCGACGTGTACACCCCGCCGACGGAGATGCCGCGTACCGTGTACGGTCCGGCGGTCACGGTCGTCAGCATCGCGCGAGTATACGGCTCGCCTGGGTGGCCGAGCCTCCGACGGGGCGGCCGTTGATCCGCAACAGGCCGGTGCAGGCCCGTGAGCGCGAGGATGGCGAACAAGTTTCCGGCCCCGGGACCGCGGTCGCCAGCAGCTCCCGATCGAGCCAACAAGGTCGCCGGAATGCGGCCGTGTAGCTCCGGCGCGGCCGCGCGGGCGCAGCCTCGGCTGCCGAAGCGGCTTCGGCCACCGGACGCGGCGGCCGCCGAGGTTGCCTCCATCACGGACCGTCCGTCCGTGACCTTGGCGCCGTCGGTGATAGGATTGCCGCGAGCATGTTCTGGTACTCGCTGCTGGCGGTCCTCGCGATCCTGTTCCTGCTATCGGTATCGCTACCGGTGCCGCGGCGGGTCTGGGCGCTCATCATCTACACGTCGAAGTATTTCTGGCTCTGGGTCTCGGACGTCCTGGGGCTGCGCAAGCTGTTCATGAAGCTCACCGGCAACGGTGACAACTACCAGCGGCTGACTCGCCCGGCGCTCATCCGCATGTGGTGCGAGGACATGGGGCCGACCTTCATCAAGTTCGGCCAGATCATCGCGTCGTCGGCCGGCATGTTCCCCGACCCCTACGTCAAGGAGTTCCAGAAGGTCCTCGACCGCGTGAAGCCGTTCCCGTTCGCCGACGTCAAGCGAACCCTCGACGAGGAGCTCGGCGCCGAGAAGGCCGCCCACCTCGTGGACGTCGACCCCAAGCAGCTCGCGTCGGCCTCGATCGCCCAGGTTCACACCGCGAAGCTGCGCGACGGCACGCTGGTCGTCATCAAGGTCCAGCGCCCGGGGATCATCCCGCGCTGCATGGCCGACATGAAGCTGATGCGCTTGCTCGCCGGCATCGTGCAGCGGCTCAAGAAGAACGTCGAGCTGGCGAACCCCGTCGGCGTCGTCGACGACTTCACCAAGACGCTCAGCGAGGAGCTCGACTTCCGCAAGGAGGCCGAGAATCTCGATCGCTTCAACGAGATCATGCGCGAGCTCGGTCACAAGAACATCCGTGCCCCGGTGCCGCACCACGAGTACACGACCCGCAAGGTCCTCGTGATGGAGCGGTTCAGCGGCCTGCGCGTCGATCGGTTCGAGGAGATCCGTGCGCGCGGCATCGACGGCGAGACCAAGCTCGTCGACGGCCTCCGCGGCTGGTTCCAGTGCGTCGTGTTCTACGGCTTCTTCCACGGCGACGTCCACGCCGGCAACCTCATGCTGCTCGACGACGACACGATCGGGTTCCTCGACTTCGGCATCGTCGGGCGGTTCGACGACAAGGCGCGCTACCTCGTCACCGACTACATGATCGCGTTCGCGATGGGCAACTACCGGCGGCTCGCCGAGATCATCTGCGAGATGGGCGGTACGCCGGATGGCCTCGACATGGAGGGCTTCGTCAAGGATCTCGGCGAGACCTACGCCCCGCTGCTCACGCTCTCGTTCGGCGAGGTCAATTACGCCGAGTTCCTGCCGGGCATCCAGAAGACCGCGACCCGTCACCAGATGCGGATGCCGAACGAGTTCATCCTCATCACGAAGCAGCTGCTGTACTTCGACCGCTACGCGAAGGCCCTCGCGCCCAAGCTCAATGTCTTCACCGATCCCCGCCTCGTGCTCGGCATGATGCAGGACATCCAGAAGGCTCGCGCTCAGGTCGACGCCAAGCAGAAGCCTGCCTAGCTCAGCTAGTGCCGCCCATCGTCGTTCGGTTTCCTCTCGTCGAGGCTCGAACGGGTGCTCGCACTTTGTCGCATCTTGTCGAAGCGCCTCTGCTTTTCGGCGGAATCACGCAGGCTCAGCGTAATTGCGCAGAGACGACGTGGTTTTTACGAACGCGAAATTGGGTAAGTGGGCATACCTTGAATGTCATCGATGCGGCACGGCCCCTGCTTGTTGCTGACGACATGAACCGAACCTTTCTCTGCGTTTCCGCGGTTGCCTTGCTGCTCGCTGGCACGGCGAACGCCGGCACTGACAAGAACGGTCGCGACATGAACGGTCGTGACATGAATGGTCGCGACATGAACGGTCGCGACATGAACGGTCGCGACATGAACGGCGTCACCATGACCGGTACGACCCTCGAGGGATCGAAGCTCGTCACCTGGCTGAACGGAGTGAAGAAGAGCGGGACGCAGCTGATCGGCGCACACCTTCGCGTCAACAACGACTCCTCCACGTACGACGTCTACGTCGATACGGCGGGAACCTTGCCATCCCCCAACACCGACGTGTGGGCATATACGGTGTCCGGTGAGTACTGGGCCAACAGCTGCAACCACTACGGCTACACGCAGGGCGTCCGGTTGGACGCGCAGTGCAGCAACGTCGAGGGGGCCGTCTGCGAACGTGACTCGTACTGCTGCACGACCCGGTGGGACTCGACGTGTGTCTCGGAGTTCTGGGAGGAGCACGACGCGGCATCCGCGTCGGGTGAGGGCTGGAACTACTACTGGCATCGTCACGATGAGGAGTCGATCTGTGGCCAGGATGGAGACGAGGATGGGTATTGGCGGTCGTACCGCCCGTTGCGTAGGGGCATCTTCCTCGGCGGCAAATGGGACACGCGAGAAGGGGTCCCCGGTGGGGGCGCCAAGCTCACCGGCAGCGTCACCTTCGGGTGCCTGCCGAGCCCGAATCGCCTCGGTGGTGGAGCGATCGCGAAGTGCGTGACCAACGGGTACAAGCCGTGGAAGAGCTTCACGCACGACAAGCTTCATCAGGCGTGCGTGCGGATGTATCGCGCCGACTTCTGCGGTGATGGCGTGTCGTGGACCGAGAACGGCCACGACATCGACCTCTACGACTCGTACAGCCCAGCGATCCAGACGAGCAGCACCAGCTGGACAGGGGAAGCGACCTGGGAGAGCTCGGGCGCGAAGTACATCGGGCCCAACGCCAAGACCCGAACGACCGACTCTGCGGCGACCGGTGGTCGAAGCCTCGAGAGCTACCGGACCTGGAAGCGCGCGACCTACGGAGCGTCGTACTGCTCGGGCCTCTTCACGTCGACGATCGGAGGGTGCGTCGATTACTCGAATACGGGTAGCTGCACGCAGACGTACACGAAGATTCCATGAGATTCGCCATCGTTGCCGGGGTCATCGTCGCGATTGCGGGCATCGTCTACTACGCACGTGATTCGCGAGGTCCGGCGGCAGCACCGCAAGCCGAGCCGTCGACTCGTGCCGTGACTCCAGCGCGCCCGCCATCCACGCCAGCGCGGGTCACCGCATCCGTCGACGAGGATCGACCCGAGGTCGAGGTGAACCGCGATCCGCCACCCGCCGAGCTCCATCCCAAGGTCGTCGAGATCACCGACAACCCGGTGGCTCGCGTCGAAGCCGTGCAGGCCCACATCCGCGACGTCGCCCGGCCCTGTGTCGCGAACGTCGATCGCGCGCGGCTCGCCGGGCAACTCCGGGTCCGGTACACCGTGCGCATCGAGGCGAGCCGAGCGCGCACGGTCGCGGCGAAGTTGATGATGAGCTCGCTGGGCGATCCGGTCATCGAGGCATGTGTCGTCGATGCGATCGCCGGAGCGGCCTGGCCGGTGACCTGGCCCGATGGGGTGATTCCGATCGCCGACAAGATCGAGCTGATCGACCTCGCACGCTGAACGGTATCTATTTGCCGTTCGCAGCGTCGGCGCAGATCCGTACGCCGAGCTGGGCATCCCGGAGGGTGGGTTCGGAGACCTCGCGATTGGTGACCCGTGCGGACTTCGGGCTGAAGTAGTAGCTCCCACCGCGAAGCACGCGGTCGGAGGGTGAAAAGCTCGACCGCGTCCACTCCCAGACGTTGCCCGAAAGGTCCTCGATCCCGAACGGGCTCCGCGACTCTGGATGCGCTCCGACCTCATCGGGGCCGAACCCGTCGGGGTGACGCTTGTACGTCGCGTCGTGGTTCGCGTCGTCGGGATCGAGCACGTCGCCGTGCGGGTACTCGCGATCGTCGGCGCCACGCGCGGCGCGCTCCCATTCCAGCTCGGTGCAGATTCGCGCGCCCGGCACGCGCCTGCTCGAGCGCAGCCAGCCAGCGTACGCCTCGGCGTCGTCGTAGGACACGCCCGCTACCGGGAAGCGCAGCCAGTCTTGTTCCTGGCGACGATCGCGTTGTCGGTACACGATGCGCTCACCGCTCACCGCGGAGTAGCTCCCCTCCGCCGGCTGGATCGTGAGCTTCCAGCGCTTGTCGGCGAGCTCGACGAGCTCCATCGCGTTCTGGAGGCCCTTGCCGACGCGGGGCGCACGCCGCTCGCGCTCGGGAGCTGGGAGCGACTTCAAGAACTCGATCCAGTCGGCGAACGTCGTCTCGTACCGCGCGATCAGGAACGCGCCTGCGGTCCCCTCGTGAAGCGGTGTGGTCCTGAGGAACCCCGTGCGCATGCCCTCGTCCGCGGTGCCGATCAGGAAGCGGCCCGGGGGGATGTACACGAAGCCCTCGGGCACGTCGGACGTGGCGGGGAGCGCGATCGTGACGCTCGCATGCTGGTCGCGCGCGAGCACGAGCGGCAGGCGGATGGTAGCCTGCTTTGCTGCAACGAACGTGAGCACGTAGGACCCGCGCGCGAGCGCGAGCTCCGCGATCGGGGGCGAACCGAGCTCGCGGGTATCGATCACGCGCCGCCGTCCTCGCGAGTCGGTCCCGAAACGCTCGAGGCGGATGCTCGCGGACGGGTTGGTGACGATCGACAGCCGGGCCGGTGCGTCGAGCCTGCGACGTCGTTCACCACCGGCATCGTACAGCGCCAGACGCTCGAGCAACTCCTCGAGCGAGCTCGGCGCGTCGCGCTCGGCCGCGAAGGCGCGCTCCAGCAGCACGTCCGCGAACATCTCGGACACCCGATCGCTGGTCGGGTCGATCTTCAACGCCGCCTCCAGCGTCTGGCTCGCGCGGCTCAGGTTGCGATCGGTCTCCTTGTTCGCCGCGCGGACCCCTGCCCAGTCGAGCTCGGCATTCGGCCAGTCGCCGCGATCGAACTTCGCGAACGCTTCGCGTCGGAGCTCGGCGGCCGCTCGTTCGCTCGTCGCGGCACGCTCGAGCAGCCGGCCGGACTCGACGACGTGCTCGTCGGCACGGTGGCGCAGGTCGGCGCGGTTCGCGCAGTCGACGCCCAGATAGGCCGAGATCACGAGCGCGGGAAGCCCTGCGATGAGGCCGCGACGGAACCAGCGACGGCGTGCGCTCGCGCCGCGTGACGCCGCGACGAACGCTGACTCGAGCGCCGAGAGCTCGCCGTCGTCCAGCAGTGCGGACTCGGCCAGCATCCGGTCGCGCCACAGCACCTCGCGAGAGCGCTGCAGGCGTCGCCACTCGGCAGCAGCCTTCACGAGGCGCTCCCTGATCAAGCCGCGGCCAGCGTCGTCCGCGATCCACTGCCGGAGGCTCTCCCAGCCCTGGATCAGGGCCTCGTGAGCCAGCTCGTACTCGATGCCGGCGTCGACGTCACGCGTCACGACGAGTCGACCGCGCACGAGCTCGTCGAGGGTTGCCTTCGTCGTGGCCGCGTCGAGCTCGTCGGCGGTGCGCCGCATGCGCGTACCGTCGGCCGAGACCAGCTGGATCAAGATGCGGCGCGCGACCGGACGATGCTCGGGCAGGAGCCGCGCGATCACCCCATCGGCGTGCTTCACGAGCGCACCGGCGACCCCACCGATCCGCTCGAACGCCTCGACCGTGATCAGGTCGCGCGTCACGTCGCGCGCTTCCCAGAGCTCGCTCAGCGCGAACTGGAGCAGTGGCAGCGCCGCCGGATCCTGCGCGGTATCGGCGACCAGCGAGGTGACCATCGACTCGTCCTCGAACGACACGCCTTTCGCGTGCGCCGGCCCGACGATTGCGTCGCGGATGCCGTCCGGCGACATCGGCCGCAACAGATGCAGGGCGCGCGTCATGACCTCGCCAAGTCCGGGCAGCGCGGCGAGCTGACCGAGGAAGTCGCTGCGCGCGGTCGCGACGATCCGGATTCCGCCCGCCGCGGCGGTCGCGTGCGCGATCAGCTCGGCGACCGCCCGCGCCTCGCTGGCGTCCGAGAGCGTCACGAGCTCCTCGAGCTGATCGATGAAGACGAGGAGGCCCTTGTCGTCGCCCATGTTGCGTCGCAGATCGCGAACCAGCGACGGCGAGTGCTCGGACACCAGCCGAACGAGATCGTCCTCGTCACCCTCCACGCGAGGCGCGAGTGCGGCGGCGAGCGCCACGAGCGGCTTGCGTCCGGGTACGACGGTCGCGATCGTCCACGTCCGCCCGTCGGCGAGCGCGCCTTCCTGGACCTGGGGGAGCACGCCGGCACGCATCAGCGAGGATTTTCCGGTGCCCGAGATTCCCGCGACGATGACCAGCGACTCGGTGCGTAGCCGCTCGAGGACGGTGCGGACCTCGACGCCTCGCCCGAAGTACAACGCGCGGTGCTCGGCCTCGAAGGCCGAGAGTCCGCGGTACGGGTTGCCATCCGGAAGCGCGACCGAACGCGAAGCCGTCGCGCGTTGCTCCAACGCATCGCGGAGCGCGTCCGCGTTCGCGTAGCGCGCCGCCGGATCGCGCTTGAGGCAACGATCGATGATCGCGGCGAGCTCCGGATCGATTCCCTTCGCGACGTCGGCCACCGGTCGGATGTCCTCGAAGCAGGCGCGCGTCCACATCTCCTGGATGGTCGCGGCGACGTGCGGCGTGCGACCGGTGGCGAGCTTGTAGAGCAAACCACCGAGCGCGTAGACGTCGGAGCACATCGTCCCGGGCTCGCCGTGCCAGAGCTCCGGGGCCATGTAGCTTGGCGTGCCCATCACGGCGCCGGCGCCGGTGAGCTCGTTCGCTGGTGCGTTCGGCTCGACCTGCCCTTGAAACGTGACGGTGTTGACGTCATCAGGGAGCGCGAGCTCGCGCTCCATCTTCATCATAGCGGCGGCGGCAATCGGCCTCACCGTGTCCTCGAGACCAGCCGGAACACTCGGAGGTTCGACGAGCTTCGCGAGCCCGAAGTCGAGCAGCTTGATCTCGCCGTCGCTCGCGATCATCGCGTTGGCGGGCTTGATGTCGCGATGCAACACGCCGCGCCGATGGGCTGCCGCGAGCCCTCGCGCGAGCGCGAGCCCGATGCGGGCGACCTCCGCGCCGGGAATCGGCGTCCCGAGCTCCTCGAGCGAGCGGCCCCGCACGAACTCCGAGATCAGGTACGGGCGCTGGTCGACCTCGCCGACGCGGTAGACCGAGACCACGTTCGGATGCTGCAACCGGGCAATCGCGCGTCCTTCGATGATGAACCGCTGGCGAGAGATCGAGTCGGGGTCGCTCCGGCTGATGAACTTGATGGCGACCGCGCGATCGAGGAGCGTGTCGTGCCCCAGGTACACTTGCCCCATCCCACCGCGACCGAGCGGCCGCACGATGCGATACTCGTCGAACTCCTGCGGTGGCGCCCAGGCGCTCTCCATCACCAACCCATCGGTGGGCTCGGTGATCATTGGGAACGCGGGGGCCGCCCGGGGCGGGCGGGTGTCGTCGGTGAGATGGCGTGCTGCTTGAGCTTCGCCACGAACGTTCGGAGCGGCATTCCAATGAGCTCGGCGGCATGGGTTTGATTTCCGTGCGCGGCCTCGAGTGCGTCGGCGATGCGTCTTCGCTCGAGCTCGCGGATCTCGTCGGCGAGCTTCGGCAGCTTGGCAGCCGGTGCCTCGGAGGCACGGTCGGGGTTCGCGACGAGCGCAGGCAGGTGTTCCAGCCCGACAGTGTCGCCGGTGACGATACTCGCGACGTACTCGGCGGCGTTCTTGAGCTCGCGCACGTTCCCGGGCCAGTCGTATGCACACAACGCCCGCATCGCCTCCGGATCGATCGCCAGTTGCCGATCGCTCCCCGACCTTCGCAGGGCATCTGCGAGGAACCGCCGCACGAGCAACGGAAGCTCGCGCGGCCGTTCGCGCAACGCAGGGATCGTGACCGTGGCCGCACTCAATCGGTAGTACAGGTCTCGCCGAAATCTCCCGGCCGCGACCTCGTCGAGTAGATTGAGATTCGTCGCCGCGACGATGCGGATGTCGACCTCGATGTCGCGCACCGCACCGACCCGGGTCAGCTGCTTCGCCTCCAGGACGCGCAGGAGCTTCGCTTGGATGGCCTGCGAGAGCTCGCCGACCTCGTCGAGGAACACCGTGCCACCGTGCGCGGCTTCGAACTTGCCGGGCTTGGTGGCCACCGCACCGGAGAACGCACCTCGCTCGTGTCCGAACAGGTCGCTCTCGACCAGGGTCTCTTGCATCGCCGCGCAGTTGATCGCCAGCAGCGGTTTGGCGCTGCGCCGCGACCAGTGATGGATCGCGCTGGCCGCGATCTCCTTGCCGACTCCGGTCTCTCCCATGATCAGCACGGGCAGGTCCGCCGTGGCTAGCTTGCGCAGCAGCGAGAACACGCGTGTCATCGCGGGCTCGGCCACGACCACGACCCGCCCACCAATCTCCATGCGCGTCGGAGTCTCCGAGGCGGCGACGCACGTTCCGGGGGCGGCTTCGTCGAGCGCCGCACGCGCGCCGCTCAACAGGCTGTCGAGATCGAAGCCATCTTCGGGACACGACGCCATACCGCCGCGAAGGTTCGGCGCGACTCCGATCAACGCGCTGACGAACCGCGACGCGTTGGCAGGAGCAGCGTCGGCCGGGGCCTCGGGCAACAACACCAGGATCTCACCGCGATCCGGGTCGACGCCGACGACGTCCATCACGCGAAGCTTCGGAACGAGCGTTGCCGCTGCCTTCACCGATTCCAGCGCCGGTGCGTGGAACACGAGCAGCGTCAACGAACGCGAATAGCGAGCCGCGCGCTCGACCTCCTCGAGCAGCCGCTGCTGGAACCTCTGCGAATCGAGGATCGGGTGTGGAGATGCGGTCTGCTGGTCGGTCTTGAAGACGAGCGCGAGCACTCCGATGTTGATGACGTCGTCGTTCGCGAGCTCGTGTGGGCCTTCGATCCTCACGCCGTTGACGCGTGTACCGTTGTGACTCTTCAGATCCTCGATCTCGACGACGCCGTTCGCGATGCGGATCGCGACGTGCTGCCTGGAGATCGACTCGTACGGCAGGCAGATGTCCGCTTGGGCCGAGCGACCGATCACCAGCTGCCCCTGCGACGGCAGATGAAACATGGTCGAAGTCCCCGACTCGTACGCGACCAGGTACGACCGCCTCGGTAGGCCCAGCGCCCTGGAGCCACCTTCGATCGTCTGCGTCACACCGTCGAGATCGAGATCGAGGGACTTGTCCGTCATGCCCGGTTCCCGAACCACCCGCTCGGCACCCTCAACGTTATCACTCTCGCCGGCGACTTGAACACCGCGATGGCTCGACTTCGGCGCACTCGACTCGCCCAACGGCTCGCGCGCTTCCACGCGGCACCAGCTGACCGACGCAACTCTGCCACCGTCGAGCAAGTGAGGCCGACGAGCGCGCCAGCAGCGTGTGTGCGCGTCGCCGGGTAGGTTCCGTCAAGGCGATCACGGCACTCAGCTATCGGCGAAATCAACTCCGGAGGGTCGGATCCGGCGATCGACCCTGCAGTCTGACGCCGTCTCCGACCGAGGCTCGTCGAGACTAGCCGAAGCGCTTGTCGAGCGTCGACTCGCGCTTCGAGCGCGAAGTCTTCGTACCGTCCTGGAGATACCGCAGAAAGATCGTGAGGTACTGCGTGAGCTCCGGGGTGAGTCGCCTGAACGACACTCCGACCTGGAACGCGTCGTCGACCGTCGTGCACCACACGATGCGTCCCGGGAGCCGCAGCGCTTCTGACTGGGTCGCCTCGTCGAAGATCAGCTGGACATCGACCTCGATGTCGATGCCGACCGGAACCGCCTCGGCGAGATCCGCGCACAACCCACCGCGCGACACGTTCGTCGTGCGGCCCTGATGCACTGCCCCAACGGCGTGCACGGTCACGACCGCTTCGTGGGCGTATCGCGGATGTTCGCGGTCGACCGTCACTACCTAGGAGCTTGGGCGTCGCGTCCTGCGCTGGCAAGTTTTCCGGGGTAGCGGCGGGTTGGTCAGTCTGTCCGGGTTTCGGACGCAGTGCGGCGTGGGACTCCGAGAGAACCCGAGAACCAGCCGTCGGTGAGCGCGTCCAGCTCGGCGGCAGCCTCGTCGGCGCGCGACCCTCCTCCGGGCTGGGGCGCACGCCCGGCCGCGCGTCTCCACGCGAAGTACGTGCGGATCACACGACTTGCGAGCCGCCGCCGCTCGCGCCGCCTCGCTGCCTCGATCGAGGCGACCTGGAGCTCGCGCCCATCGAAGACCAGCCGATCGAGCCGCCAGGTCGCCCGCACCTCGAGCGCCAGACCGTGATCGATGTCGGGGTCATTGTCTTGCCAGCTCGTATCGCGTCCCGTGCGCACGGTCACCCACGGAACCAGTCCGGCGAGCCGCGCGCGCCGGATCCAGCCTCGTGTGGGATCGCGATCCAGCCCGGCCGCACCGTAGGCGGCCGACAGGACCTCGGCGATCGCCGGCCCGCGGACCCCACGCAGGCGAACCGACGCGCTGACCTCGACCTCGAGCTCGCGACCGTCCTCGTCGACCTCGCTGCCGCCCGGGTCGCAACGCGTATGCCTGTCATCGGTGGGCGACGCGGCGACCGGCGCTGCGAGGACACCGATCACGATCAACACCGCGCGCATCACCGCCTCCAGGTCGCGACGAGCAAGAGTGCGTCGTCGAGAGTCGTCCGCGAGGTCGAGACGTTCCATGCACGCCGCCACGCGATCGACACGTCGACACGTCCCCATCGCGAGGGCCGGTGATGGCGGAGCTGCACGTCGTGGAGCTCGGCGGCATCGGCGAACGCCGTGCTCGTGAATGCCAGGCCGGTCTCGATCGCATCGCGTGGGGCGGTCCAGTCGCCGTCCCCCAGGTCGTCGGCGGCCGCATCTGGATCCTCACCACGCGGCTCGTCGCCGGGATTCGAGTCGGTGCCGGTCGACCTGGAATCCCATGACCGATCCGCGTCCGATTCCAGGCACACCGCGCGTCCGGCGGTTCCGTATTCGTCGTCGAGCGAGTCGCCTGCTCCGTCGCCGCCATGCTCCTCGCCGTCATCGTCGTCGCCATCATCGCTGTCGCCGTCATCCCCATCGTCGTCATCGTCGTCACAGCGTGGCTCGCCGGTCATCGCGTTCGCATAGCGGACCGCGAGTGTCTTGGTGGAACGAGCCGGTGTCGCGGATGCGCGAGTCGCGGCCATGATCAGCAAACCCAATGCGACGAGGATCAGCCAGGCGAGGCGGGTACGCGGTCGGTTGCGTGACCAGGCGGCCGAGCGTACGGTGCGGACGTGGCGGCGACGCTCAGCGATAATGCGCTCGCGGTCCTCCGTGCGCGGTACCTCGCACGCGAGGGCGGCCTGGTCGTGGAGACACCGGAGCAGATGTTCCGCCGGGTCGCTCATCATGTCTCGAACGTCGAGGGACGCTACGGCCACACCCCGGACGAGGTTGCCGCCACACGGGGCACCTTCGAACGGATGATGTCCTCGCTCGAGTTCCTCCCGAACTCGCCGACCCTCATGAATGCCGGCCGCCCACTCGGTCAGCTGGCGGCGTGCTTCGTCGTGCCCGTCGAAGACTCGACCACCGGGGTCTTCGAAGCCGTTCGGTGGGCCGCCGAGATCCAGAAGACCGGCGGTGGCACAGGCTTCTCGTTCTCCCGCCTTCGCCCGGCCGGCGATCTCGTTGCCTCGACGGGCGGGACCGCGTCGGGTCCCGTGTCGCTGATGCAGGTGTTCGACGTGGCGACCGAGGCGATCAAGCAGGGGGGGACCCGGCGCGGCGCCAACATGGGCATGCTCCGCATCGACCACCCCGACATCCTCGAGTTCATCGCGATCAAGCTCGATCCAACCCGGATGCGGAACTTCAACCTGTCGGTGGCCGTCACCGACGCGTTCATGACCGCGGTCCGCACCAACTCGACCTACGACCTCGTCAACCCGCGCAGCGGCGCGGTCACCGGCCAGCTCGATGCTCGCCGCGTCCTCGATGCGATCGCGAACGCCGCGTGGGCCATCGGCGATCCGGGCATGGTCTTCATCGATCGGGTCAACGAGCTCCAGCCAACGCCGAGCCTCGGAAAGATCGAGGCGACCAACCCCTGCGGTGAACAACCGTTGTTGCCGTTCGAGTCGTGCACGCTCGGCAGCATCGACCTCGGCAAGTTCGTGACCGACCGGCAGCTCGACTGGGAGCGGCTCCGTACGACGATCCACGATGCGGTGCGCTTTCTCGACGATGTCATCGACGCGAATCGGTATCCCCTCGTCGAGATCGAGCGCGCCACCAAGGCGACCCGCAAGATCGGGCTCGGCATCATGGGGTGGGCCGATGCCCTCGCCGCCACGGGACGGGCGTACGACTCCGAGGAGGCCCTCGCCCTCGGTGATCGCGTCGCGACGTTCCTCGAAGACGAGTCGCTGGCAGCCTCGCGTGCGCTCGCCGAGCGGCGTGGTCCGTTCCCGACGTGGTCCGGGTCGCGGTGGGATGACGCCGGGCAGCGTCCCCTCCGCAATGCGACCACCACCACCATCGCTCCCACCGGAACGATCAGCATCATCGCGGGCAGCTCGAGCGGGATCGAACCGCTGTACGCACTCGCGTATCGACGGAATGTCCTCGACGGCGCAGAGCTCACCGAGGTGAATCCCGCGTTCCAGGCGATCGCCAACGAGCGCGGGTTCGGCTCGCCCGCCTTGTTCGCGGCGATCGCCGAGCACGGCGGGGTGCGCGGGCGGAGCGAGGTGCCGGACGACGTCCAGCGCTGGTTCCCGACGGCGCACGAGATCGACGTCACGATGCACGTCCGGATGCAGGCCGTGTTTCAACGGCGCGTGCATGCGGCGGTCAGCAAGACCATCAACCTCTCCAAGCACGCGGTCCCGGCGGATGTGAAAGCTGCGTACCAGCTCGCGTACGAGCTGGGTTGCAAGGGAATCACCGTCTATCGGGATACAAGCCGCGAGGGGCAGGTGCTCGTCACCGGCGCTCGCAACCCGGTCGTCGCCGTCGCGCCGAGCTGCCCGGAGTGCGGATCGGTGGTCGTCGTGCAAAGTGCCTGCAGGTTGTGCCGGCACTGCGGTTGGTCGGTCTGCGGTTAGTGGAACGCTGAGAAGCTTGGGCGACATTGCGCGCGTGCTTCAGCAAGCGTGAGGCCCACGCTCCGATCACAACATCTCGCGCAGTTGCATCGCGTGCCGTCCGCCCGTCGGACAACGCGTCCGGATCCCGGCCGGACACCGGACGCCCGACGCCCGATTCGGATCCGGACGCAAAAAAGCTCGGCTCGCCAAGGTTGAGGAGGCAGCCGAGCTTCTTCGAAATGTAGCGGGTGACTAACGACGACGACGACGACGAGCCGGGCGCGGAGCGACTGCAGCGGCTTCGAGCTCCTCGAGGTGCTCGAGCATGCTGATCATCGTGTGCCGAGTGGCTGCATGCGGCTCGTTGGTGATGGCACGACCGAGCCCGATACGCAGCTCTGCGCGTAGCTCCGATTCGATGAGGCGATAGGTGCGAAGGGCCTCCTCGGGGTCGTAGTGGTTGAGGTCGGCTTCGCAACCCGTGGCGGCGATCCAAACAGCGGCCAGAGCGGCAGCACGACGACCCGGTTGCGACGTTGCGAACTCCTTGACGGAGGACCGAAGGCGCTGGCGGACCAGCGGAATCGGCGGCAGAGCAACCAGACCATCGTTGTCGTCATCGGGCCGACGGAGGACAGGGCGTGTCATTGACTTGTCGGTTTCCATGGCTTTTTTGTCCTGGTTCGCAGCAAGAACCGTGTTTTTCCCCCACAAGGCCGTGCTGCGATGGACCGCGACCTTGCCTGATCAAGTTTTGAAAAGCGACGGATTTCTTCGCGAAACCTTACGATTTTCGATAGGTAACCCACCGCTACCCCGAATCGCGCTCAGAGACTTTCGCGAGACGGGCTCAACTGTCCCCACCTCAGATGCCGGAGCGTATCACTCGGCCTTCGTCGACGCTGTTTTTTCCTTCATGCCGCCGCTGTCGACGGTGCCGTCTACCCGACGGTGGAGGAAGTCGCGAATCGTCCAATCGACGAGGTGCGGGCGCTCGATAGGAGCTGTGTGCGACGCGTTCGGAATCTCCAGCAGCTCGGCATCGGGGATCGCCTCGGCCATCGCACGGCTGCGCTCGGGTGGGGTGAAGCCATCGCGGCCACCCGCGACCACGAGCACCGGAACGGCGATGTTCGGCAGCAGCTCGTCGGCCGAGTGCTGTCCGGCGGCCGACAGCATCGCGACGAACAACCGCGTGTCGATCCGGGCCATCCCCTCGAGGTAGGGCATGAAGTCCGCCGGCTCGACGAGCTCGCGGCGGATCTCGAGCCGGCTCGCGACCTCGTAGGCCAGCCGGGTGGGCAGGACGAAGCGGGTGACTCGATTGATGACGCCCGGCACGCGATGGATCCACTTCTGGATCGTCGGCAGGAGATCCTCGAGTGCGGCGGAGCCGCGAAACGTCTTCAACGGATGAGACGGCGCGCCGCAGACCAGCACGAGCCCGGCGACCCGCTCCGGGTGGCGGCGGTAGGTCTCGAGCGCGACCTGGACACCCATCGAGTGCCCGATCAACACCGCCCGCTCGACGAGCGCATCGTCGAGCACGCAGGTGACATCGTCGGCGAGATCTTCGATGCCCACCCGCTCGGCGTCACGTGGCGCAGCGGTGCGACCGTGGCCCCGATAATGAGGATGGAGCCCGAACCTGGTCCCGAGATCGGTCTTCAGGTATCGCCAGACGTAACCGTCGCAGCCGATCCCGTCGCACAGGAGGACCGGCGTCTGCGCGCCACGTTCACCCCACGACTCGTAGAAGAGGGGGCTGCCGTCACTCGGAGCAACGGCGTAACCCCACGCCGTCTGCATCACAAAACTCATCGCCGAGTTGCGCCGGAGAGGTCAGAGCGGTCTGACGGCTCCGGTCGCAGGCGAGGAGCTAGGCGATCTCTTTCTCGTCTTCCTCGCCCGGGAACTCGTTCACCGAGGGGTATTTCATGATCTCTTTGCGGGCGATTTTCCACGCCTTCTGAACGATCCACGACAGGGACCGGTCCTGCCGGGTCGCTTCGTCTTGGATTTCCTTCAGCATGTCTTCGGGAAAATACAGGGACTGCTTGCGTTTATCCGAGCCGGCCATCGCGAGCTAGTTTGCGAGGACAGAGCACATGGTGTCAAGACATCCGCAGGTGTAAGAGGGACCGCACGCGTAACGAGACAGCAAGGGGTTGTCAGTCAACGCGTCGGTCACTATTCTACCGCGCTTCATTAAGGGGCCCGGCCCCGTTCTTTGGCCGGCCACTGTCAGGGGGAATCCGTGAGCACGTCGACTGCAACGCAATCATCGAAGTCACTGACCAAGAAGGAGCTGAAGAAGTTTCAGGAGCTCCTCGAAGACAAGCGGAAGGTGGTCCTCGAGCGAGCCCGGCAGATGCTCTCCGAGGGGATGGTGCTCGACGCCAATGATCTTCCCGACGAGATGGATCTCGCGTCGAGCGAGTACATCCAGTCATTCGAGTTCCGGCTTCGCGGTCGCGAGAAGAGCTTGCTCTCGAAGCTCGACCTCGCGCTGAAGAAGATCGAGGAGAACACGTTCGGCATCTGCGAGATCTGCGACGAGCCGATCGGCAAGAAGCGCCTCGAGGCGCGGCCCGAGACCTCGCTCTGCATCAAGTGCAAAGAAGACCAGGAGCGCGAAGAGCGCACGATGGGCTGACCACTCGATCGCTCCTTAACAAGCGACACGATGTGACCTCTGGTACCGTGCCGCATGGGAGACGATCCCGATCGCAGGAAATTCCTGAAGGTCGCAACCTGTGCGCTCGGCGGTGGAGTCGGATTGGTGATGGCAGTGCCGGCCATCCGGCTCGTGCTCGATCCGGCCGGCAAGCAGACCGTGACCACGCCGAAGGAGCCGCTCGATCTCGGTTCGATCGACAGGTTCAAGATCAGCGAGCCTCCTCAGCGGGTCGAGGTGATCGCGCCGGTGATCAAGGATGCCTGGACCGCGGCGCGCAACGTCGTGCTCGGCGCCGCGTGGGTCCGCCGGATCGGGCCCGGACCGGCGGACCTCGACGCGCGCTCGGCGATCTGTCCGCACCTCGGCTGCGCGGTCGGCTTTGATGCGACGAAGGGGAACTACCTCTGCCCGTGTCATGACAGCCGGTTCGCGGTCAACGGAGACAAGCTCACCGGACCGTCGGAGCGCGGGCTCGACAAGCTGCCGATCGAGGTAGTCGATGGGCGCCTCAAGCTGACGTGGGTGCTGTACCGCATGGGCCGCTCGACGCCGGAGCCGGTGTGAAGGCGCGCCTCGCCGCGTTCATGCGCGAGCGCACCGCGACCTCCGAACGCCAGCCGTACATGATCGAGGGCGGCGCGTCGTTCGCGTACGTCTTCGGCCAGGTGCTGGTGTTCCTGCTGCTCGTCGAGGCGGTGAGTGGCGCGGCGCTCGCGGCGTTCTACAGCCCGTCGTCGACGGACGCGTGGGCATCGGTCGCGTACATCCAGGATCAAGCGACGTGGGGCTGGCTCGTTCGCGGCGTCCACCATCACGGCGCCTCGGCGATCGTGGTCGTCGCCGGGCTCCACCTCGTGCAGACGGCGGTCGCCGGCGCGTACAAGCGACCGCGCGAGCTCGTCTGGTGGCTCGGCGTGCTGCTGCTCGTGTTGATGCTCGCGTGGGCCGTGACCGGCTATGTCCTGCGCTGGGATCAGGCGGGCTACTGGGCGAATCGCGTCGAGATCGGGATCGCCGCGGGCACGCCGATCATCGGCGAGAAGATCCGGCAGCTCGCGCTCGGCGGCAACGACTACGGCAACCTGACGCTGACGCGGTTCTACGCGTTGCACGTCATCCTGCTGCCCGTGATCGTCACGCTGGTCACGATCGCGCATGTCGTGCTCGCTCGCAGACACGGCACCACGGCGCTGCGCTCGCGGCCGGCCGCGCCGCGATGGCCGGATCAATCGTTGCGCGACGCGCTCGCGATGGCGATCACGTTCGCGATCCTCCTCGGCTACGTCATCAGCCAGCACGGCGCCGATCTCGCGTCGCCGGCGGATCCAGCAGCGTCGTACGACGCGCGCCCGCTCTGGTACTTCCGCTGGCTCTACGAGCTGCGCGAGCTGGCCGGCAGTGCAGAGCAGATCGTGGCGATGGTCGTGCCGGGCATCGTCGCGGGGTTCCTCGTCGCGCTGCCGCTGCTCGACAAGCGGCCCGAGCGTGCGGCGCGTCGTCGCAAGCTATGGCTCGGCGCGCTCACCGGTGTGCTGGCGATGATCGGCGCGTTGACCGTGATGTCGTTCGCTCGCGATTCGGGAGATGCCGAGCTGGCGAAGCGCCGCGTCACCGCAGAGAAGCTCACCGATCATGCTCGCAAGCTCGCGCGCGAGAATGGCGTCCCCGCGACCGGCGCGCAGGACGTGTGGTCGACCGCGCCGATGTGGAAGGCGCGGACGATCTACGCGCAGAAGTGCATGGGGTGCCATCAGGACCCCAAGGATCGAAAGGGCCCGGTGATCGGTCCGGGTCACGGCAGTCGCGCCTGGATCAAGGCCTTCCTCCTCGACCCGAGCGGCGACGAGTTCTGGGGCCGCACCGACCTCGTGAAGAACTCCAGGCTGGCGCAGCAGCGCGAAGCCGAGGAGAAGGCCCGCAAGGAGAAGGACGACAAGGCCAAGCAGCCCGACGACAAGCCGGGCAAGCCGGACGACAAGGCCGATGGTGCCGACGGTGGCGACGCTGCCGACAAGCCGGCCAAGCCCACCGGACCGCAGGACCTGGCGATGCCCGCGACCACGCTCGCGGGCGCGGATCTCGATGCAGTCGTCGAGCTGCTCTATGCGCAGTCGGGCGCCGCGGATGTCGACAAGCCGAAGGCCGAGCGAGGCACCAAGCTGTTCGAGGAGCACTGCGACGCGTGCCACAGCCTCGCGGAGGGCGTGGCAGGCGCCTCGGGTCCCGGGCTCGCGGGACTCGGCAGCCGCGACCACTACACGAGCTTCATCGGGAACCCGAAGGCGGCGATCCACATGACCGCCGACATGAGCCAGATGCCGCGCTTCGACAAGGAGCTCTCGCTGCCCGATCGCTACGAGGTCGCGCAGTACCTCGTGTGGCTGCGCACGGCCACGCAAGCCGATCTCGACGCGCTCGGTCCGCTCGAACCGAAGTGATCAGCGTTCGCTGATCGCGGCCTATCGGGTCATCCAGGTGGGCTCGACCCCAAGCTCCTTGTAGACGGCCGCGACGGCGTCGCGCGGTCCTGACACGAACCATGTTGCACGCTCGGTCGTCAGTTCGGTCTTCGCGAGCTGCATGACCTCTTCGTGTGTGACCTTGGCGAATCGCTGGGCCATTCCCGCAAGCCACTTCACATCACGACCGTTTTCGATCGCAAACAAGATCATGCTCGACCACTGACCCGACGACCGGGCTCCGCCGATCTGAGCTCTGGTCCCACGTCGAAGAGCGGAGGCGAACGCGGCCTTGTAGCGGCTCGCCTCCGAGCCGACCAGAGGGATCCGCTCGACGATCTCGCCAATCTCCTCTGCGGCAGTGGCCGGATCGAACTTTCCGACGAGGAGGTACGTGCCGCCCTGACGGCGGGCGGTGTAGCGCGCGTTCACCCGTCCCGACATCGCATTCAGCATGTTCGCGAGCACCGTCCGTGCCTCGTAGTGCTCATCGAGCGTGCCTCCCTTCCACTCGATGCGGAGCATCACGGTCGAGCTCTGATCGGCGGCCGCGTACGTCGCTGTCTTGCCCTGCGGCAGCTGCGTCGAGACCGATTCGCCCTTTCCCTTCCAGCGATCGAAGACTTGATGGACCAGCTTCGTCACGACATCGGGGTCGAAGCCGCCCGTGACAACCAGCGTCGCGTTGTTGGGTTGCAGATAGCGCCGGTAGAACGTCTCGACCTCGCGGGCGTCGAAATTCTTGGCGTCGGCCGAGCTGGGGACTCTCACCTGACCATATGGATGATCCGCACCGTAGACCGTCGAGCGGACGGCGGCTTCCTCGTTCCATTGCTGGCGTAGCGGCGACGCAGCCACTTTCACCAGCGCGTCGTAACCTTTCTGGACGTCAGCCTGCTGGAACTGCGACTCGGCGAGGCCCTCGAACTGGTTCATCAGCAGGTCCAGGTGCATCGTCGCCCCGCGAACCCCGATACCCGTGCTGTCCATTCCGGCACCTGCGTAGGCCATTCCCACCGCCCAGCTCGAGTCCACCGAGTCCGGGCCGCGGTTCGCGACCTCTTGCAGCGCGGCGATCGCAACGCTCGCGGTTCCACGGTGCGTGGGCGGCTCGGATGCAGCGCCCGCACGAAACGCGAGTCGGATATCCACGAGCGGTACGGGGGAGCTCGGCACGAGCACGACCGTGAGCCCGTTGGCCAGCTGAAAGCTGCGCGCACGCGACAGCACGTTGCTGGCCGATGCGGAGAGTGATGGCGAGGTGAAGCCGGGAAACGACGAGGGGCCACGCAGTGCATGCCTCGGATCGGCAAGCGACGCCGGGCGCCGCCGAGGTCGCGAACCGTCGGGCTGGAGCTCGATCACCCGTGCACGCGACCACTCGAAATTTGCCGCCACGATTGCATCGAAGCCTTGAACACTGACCTGTGCCAACGCCTTGAACCTCGCATCGAGATCAGTGGTGCGCTCGACTTCCTCGAGGCGTGACGGGATTGCATCGAGGATCCCGAGCCTCGCGGTGACGTGGCGGCTCCGCGTACGTTCAAACTCCTTCGGAGCGATCAGCCCCGCTCGCAGCGTGGTGCGGACCCTCTCGACGGCCGATTCGATGCCCGAATCGTTCTCGGTCATCCACACGACCACGTAGTTGTCTTCGACGAAGAGCGATGCCTTCAACGCTTGCACGAGCAAGTCCGCCGCGAACAGCATGACGGCGCGTCCACCTTCATCGGTCGGGAGAGGCCACGCGATCACGAGCGTCGGCTCGGCTACGTCCGTCGTGAGCCTGGTCTGAAAGCCTGTCGCGGGCAACGACGCCCTTCGAGGGCGAACCCCAACGGCGGGTGCAGGGACCCTGCCGAGATCCTGTTGGATTGTCCGTTCGAACGAGCCTGGCTCGAACGGACCTGACACGACGATCACGGAGTTAGCGGGTGAGAAGTGGCGATCCATGAACGCACACGTCTGCTCTCGAGTGATGCGCTCGACCGAGTCGGGCGTCGCATCGTAGGCGCGCCGGTATGGATCTGACGACGGATACAACGCGTGACTCACGGTGCGGTTCGTCAATCGCGTGTCGTTTGCGCGCAGCTCCTCCCGGACCTGAACGTTCAGCCAATCGAACCACGTCTCCGACACTCCATCGCAGCGGCGCGCGAGCCGCTGGGCCTCCAGCTTCAGCACCTCGGCGAGTTGCTGCGGTTCGAATTGCAGCGTGAAGTCCGTGTGCTCGACATCGGGGGTCGTGTTGATCCACGTTCCCACACGATCGAGCTGGTCCCAGAGGGTGAGAGTCCCGGTGCGCTGCGCATAACTCAGGTGCGCGGCGACATGCGCGACACCTTCCTGTCCCGGCGTCTCGTCGATGCTTCCGACGTGATAACGCACGAGCACGCTCGCGATATCGGCACTCGAGTCCGGCACGAGGATCACCTTCATGCCGTTGGACAGCCGAAACGTCTGCGGCTGCAATGGGACCTGAGGCGCGCGCGGCGGGGGCGGCGTGGCCTCTTCCGCATTGGTTGCACACGCCGCAATTAACCCGACCACCACCAACGCCGCTATGCGCATCCAAAAACACTACAGCGAGACGAGGCAGGCGTCTCGCTGGGAGTGCGTCGGTCCACGTCGGCTGCTTCGATCCGGCGTGTCGGGGCGCTCCACCGGCGCATGATCTCCCACTTCGTGGAGGCTCGAATCGACCGTCAGCGCCACACGATCGCGTGTTACTAAGGGGTGATGGGGCGACACACGATCTGTTGTTGCGTGCTGCTGCTCGGCGCATGTCAGGGTGAGATCTCGACGGAGTTTCCGCCGGGGCTCGAGCCGTTCGACGACGACGACGAGCCGGCGAAGCTCGACGACGCACGCACCGAATCGCTGCGCTCGCGCTCGACGAGCGACGGCATGATCCGCGTCTACGGCCGCGGCTACGTGTTCGCTCCACCGGCGGTGGTGTACGCGGCCGCGCACGATCCGCAGGTGATGATCGCGAAGTGCAAGACGACATCGCAGGGCATCATGTTCGGCAACGAGCCCGAGTACGAGCTCAGCTTCCGGGTGCACTACTTCGTCGACGACATCCTCAACGTCGAGTGGGATGATCAGTGGCGCGCCGACGTGATCCTCGGGACGCTCGAGGCACCCGAGCTCGTCATGATCAAGCACCAGAAGATCGAGGGCAGCGACTTCATCACGGTCTCCGAGGGCACGATCGAGCTGTTTGCCACCGACGATCCGGAGATCAGCGAGCTGCAGTTCGTCGAGCACCTCGATGCGGTCCAGGGGTCTGCCGGAGATGTCCTCGCAGGCATGCAACACAACTACGACAGGCTCGTGGCCGTCGCTCACGGTGCGGCGATTCCGGCTTGCCCGTAGGCAGCTACTCCGCGTTCGCGACCTGCGCCTTGATGAAGGCGAGTGCGGCCGGAAACCGCGTCATGATATCCGGCTGGGCCAGCAGCGCCTCCTGCACGATGCCCTCGAGGCGAAAGCTCGTCGCGGTGTCGGCGTCGGCGGATGCCTGACAGAGCGTCTTCGCGAGCCCGAGCGCGGTCGCCGGGTGCGCGACGAGCTGCTCGGCGCGTTGCGTGATGCGGCGCTCGAGCGCGGCGGCGTCGGCGACCACCTCGTGGACCAGGTCGTAGCGCTCGGCGGTACGCGCGCGGAGCAATCGGCCGGTCAGGATCAGCTCGCGTGCGCGTGGCTCGCCGACCGCGCGGATGAGCCGCGTGGTGCCGCCGACGTCGGGCACGAGGCCGAACGCGATCTCCGGCAGCCCGAGGATGGTGTCCTCGCTCGCGATGCGAACGTCGGCGGCGAGCGCCAGCTCGAGCGCCATGCCGATGCACACGCCGTGAAGCGCCGCGATCACCGGCTGGTGCAGGCGGCTCATCCGGTGGAACACGTCCTGGAGCTGGTGGTGGAGGTGGAGGAACGGTGCCTGCTTGGTCGCACCGAACACCTCGACGAGCAGCGAGTGATCGATCCCGCTCGAGAACACCGGGCCGCGGCCACGCAGCACGAGGACTCGCACGGAGCGATCGCCGCCGACCTCGTCGAGCGCGGCCGCGAGCTCCTTCATGAGCGGGCCGTCGAGGGCGTTGCGCTTGTCGGGCCGATCGAGCCAGAGGGTGGCGATCGGACCGGAACGTTCGAACGCGATGCGCGTGGTCATGCCGGCGAGTGTACGTGCACGTACGTGCACGTCGACGCTGGAGGCGGCTCGATCAACGATCGCCGGTGACGTGGTCGATGATCTCGCGGACGCCGGCGTCCGCGGCCATCGAGCGGACATTGTACGGAGTCTCGCTCGTTCGGCCGCTCGCTCGGCCGGACGGCCTCGCGAGACTTTGGACATTGAAGAAGCCGTGCGGTGCGCCGGGGTAGATCACGAGCTTCGTCGGCAGCCCGAGCTCCTCGCGGTGAGCGGCGAGGCGGCGTGCTTGCTCGACGGGTACGAGCCCGTCGTCGCTGCCGTGCAGGAGCAACGTCGGCACGCTCGGCTGGGCCGCGCCCAGCGGCGAACGCTCGCGCCACGCGGTACGGTCGCGGGTGCGAAACAGTAGCCGCAGCATGAGGCTGGTGAGCGGGCCGCGCAGGTGATCCACCTCGTAGAGCCCGAAGCAGCACGCGAGGCGATGCAGCTTGTCGGGCTCGCGGGCCGCCGCGAGCATGGCGAGCGACGCGCCGGCCGACAGCCCGACGAGCGACACGGCGCGCGGATCGAGCGCGAGGGTCGCCGCGTGCTCGCGCCAGAACGCGAAGGCCGCGCGCACGTCGTCGACCGCCTCGTCGAGGCGTCCGCCGCGAAACACGAGGCGGTAGTCCACCGCGCAGACCGCGACGCCGGCGGCGAACAAGCGGGAGGCGAGGTAGCGCATCGGCTTCATGCGACGCGAGCCGATGACGAACGCGCCGCCATGCACGAGGACCACCGACGCGCCGGTCGCGCGTGCGGGGAGGTAGAGGTCGACGAGCGGCGCGATGCCTCGCGGCGACAGCTCGCGATAGCGGAGGGCGGCTCGGGTGGGGCGGACCTCGTCGGCGAACGTGCGGCCGCGCAGCGACCACAGCGCCCCGAGGACGGCGCCGGGCATCGTCATCGGAGCTTGCCCTCGGCCTTGCTCGTGCGCACGAGCGCCTCGAGCAGGAGCTCCAGCCCGAAATCGAACATCTCGTCGAGGTAGCGGGGCTCGAGGAACGCCGACACGGTGGCGACACGCGTGAACCGCTTGCGCAGCGCACCGGCGTTCGGGTCGTTCGGGGCGTTCTGCGTGGCGAGCTCGTTGAGCGCGAACCCGTTACAGTACGAGCTGACGACGCGATAGAACTGTGCCGTGGTGCGGTCGGGGATGCCCTGCCGGTGCGCGAGCTCGAACAGCTCCTCGAGGAAGCCGAACGTCTCCTCGCTCGCGAACCGCCGGGTCGCCAGCAGCGGGAACGCCCTCGGGTGTTCCCGCGAGATGCGGCGGTAGGTCTGGGCGACCTCGCGCAACACGCTGACCCAGTCGCGCGTCGCGTCGCGTGCGATCAGGACGAGGTGCGAGGTGAGCTTGTCGACGACCGCGTCGAGCAAGGCTTCCTTGCTCGGGTAGTACCAGTAGATCGCCATCGCCTCGCACCCGAGCTCGCGGCCGAGCATGCGCGTGCTGAACTCCGCGATGCCGTGCTGGTCGATCAACCGCAGCGCCGCGGTCCGGATCTTCTCGTGGGACAGCAGGGCGTGCGCGCGCGCCCGCTTCGCGGCGGTCGTCGTCGCGGGCCTGCGCTGCTTGGTGCGAGTCGCGGGCCTGCGCTTGGTGCGGGTCGCAGGCATCGGTCAGCTTGCCGGCGGCTGTGGCTGCGACTTGGTGAGCAGCTCGAACGTGCCGGCATATCGGGCGTGGAGGCTCCCGCTGGCGTCGAGCAGCCACGGCATGCAGAGCCGCGGCGGCACCTTGATCAAGCCGGGCGTGCGGTAGGTCCCGAACACGAGATCCCACAGCGGCGACGTGACGCCGAAGTTGGTGCGTCCGTCGACGAAGTGGTGGCGAAAGTGGTGCCTGCGGGCCCACCGTCCGTACGGCCCGATGCCGGCGTGCGTGTGCTCGCGGCGGTGCTGCCACTCGTACACGCCGTAGAAGCCGATCAGGCCGGCGACGTACGCGACGCCGAGCTCGCCCGCGAGCGGGATCGTGATCCCGCCCAGGATCGCGGTGACGACCGCCGCGACCGCAAACTTCTTCCAGGTCGGCGCGAAGTAGTCGCCCTGGATGTGGTGCTCGATGTGCTCGACGCCGAACGGGGTGCGGCGAAACCGCCGGTCGTGGCCCATGAAGCGATGGATCAGGTACTCGAGCAAGGACCACGTCAGGACGCCACATCCGATCGAAGCAATCACGGCGATCATTCGGAACCTCCCAGCAGGTCGCCGAGCTTGGCGACGCGAGCGATGGCGGCATCGACAACACGCGGGTTCGCGCCCCAGCCCAAAAGCAGGCTGCGGGTGCCGCGGGTGACGAGCCGGTCGACATCGAGGATCTCCGGCGCGAACCGGGCCTGCTTGTGCAGGAGCAGCACGCCCTGGAGCAGCGCGAACACGCAGATGGCTCGCTCGGCGACGTCGCCGGCGACGAGCAACTCCGCCTCGGCGGCGTCGGCGAGCGCCGCGACCAGCGGCTGCATCGCGGCGAGCATGACGCGGGCGACCGGCTCGGCGTCCGCGGGCGCCGGCAACAGCACGCGAGGGGCCGCCATGGTCATCGCGAGCAACGCGAAGCGATGCGGCTGGTGGCGGGCGAAGGTGCGATAGCCGTGCTCGAGCGCGAACACCCGGGCGAGCGGCGAGGCGCGGTCGGGCAGGCTGCTCACGGCGCGATCCATCACGACGCGGATCTCCTCGAGGATGCGCGCGACGAGCTTCGACAGCAGCGCGTCCTTCGAGTCGAAGTAGCGGTAGAGCGCACCGGGCGTGTAGTCGACCGCCTCCGCGAGCCGGGTCATCGAGAGCGCCTCGAGCCCGCCGTCGGCGACCATCTCCATGGCCGCGTCGAGGATCCGCTCGAGGTTCGCGTCGTGACGGCGCGCTCGTGGAGTCCTGACAGTCGAGTGAAGCATGGATAATTAGTAAACGACGTTTACGGTGTTGTCAAGACGTCCCGAGCCGGACGAGCTGGCCGGGCCGCGCCCCGGTGAGCGAGCCGTGTTCGGCGACGAGCTGGCCCGCCACGAGCGTCGCGCGGTACCCCTCGGCGTTCTGGACGAGCCGCTTGCCGCCGGCGGGGAGATCCTGCTGCATCACCGGGCGCAGCAGCGCGAGCTGCGCCAGCTCGACGACGTTGAGGTCGGCGCGCATCCCGGGCTCGAGCGTGCCGCGATCGGTGAGGCCGATGAACCGCGCGGTGTCGTGCGCCTGCATCTGGACGACCCGCTCGAGCGGGATTCCCTTCGCGCGGTCGCGGGCCCAGTGCGTGAGCAAGTACGTCGGCATGCTGGCGTCGCACACCGTGCCGACGTGCGCACCGCCGTCGCCGAGGCCGACGAGCGCGCGCGGATGCGTCAGCATCTCGCGGACGACGTCGAGGTTCATCCCCGTGTAGTTGTAGACCGGGAAGTACAGCAGCGCCTTGCCGGCATCGGCGAGCAGCGCGTCGTAGATGTGCTCGAGCACCGGCTTGCCGGCGCGCGCGGCCTCCGCGGCGAGGCAGCTGTCCCGCGCAGGTTCGTAGTCCGGCCGCGCCGTCATCGGGTAGAGCCGCATCGCGACCATCCCGAGGTTCGCGAGGAAGAAGTCGGCGAGCGGCGGGATCGGGGTGCCGTCGCCCGCGATCGGCTCGGACCGCTCCGACAGCATGCGCGCGCGCAGCTCGGGATTCCGCATCCGCGCCACGCGCTCCTCGAGCGACAGGTGCGCGATCGCCTTGTACGACGGGAACCCCATGAACGGGTGGAACGTCGCCTCGAGGCCGAGCAGCACGCCGATGCCACGCGCGCCGACCTGACAGCGCACGTCCAGCCCGCGTAGGGCCGCGCGATCTGCGCGCGCCAGGATCCGCCGCCACTGATCGGGTGCGTGATCGCGCTGCATCGTCGAGATCGACAACGGCCGGCCGCCGCTCGCGGCGACCATCTGCTCGAGCAGATCGAACTCCGGGTCGAAGCGATCTGGTCCGCGCATCATGTCGAAGTCGCTCACGGCCTGCAGCACGCCGTGGCCGAGCCCCTGGAACGCGGCGGCGATGCCCGCGAGCTCGCGCGCATCCACCTCCGAAGCCGGCGTGGCCGCGCCGCGTGCCGTGCGGTGGTTATCGCTGCGCCCCGTGGTGAAGCCCGCGGCACCGGCCTGGAGCGCCTCGCGGAGCAAGTCGCGCATCGTCGCGATGTCATCGTCGGTCGCGACCTCGCTGGCGACCGCGCGCTCGCCCATGACGTACATGCGGAGCGGATCGTGTGGGACCTGCAAGAGGAAGTCGATCGCGTGCGGCATCGCGCCGACCACGTTCATGTAGTCGCCGAACGACTCCCAGCCCCAGGGAATCCCCTCGGCGAGCGCCGAGCCGGGGATGTCCTCGACTCCTTCCATGAGCTCGACGAGCTTGGCCTCGCGACCGGGCCGGACCGGCGCGAAGCCGACGCCGCAGCTACCCATCACGCAGGTCGTCACGCCGTGCAGCGAGCTCGGCGTGAGCTCCTCGTCCCACGACACCTGGCCGTCGTAGTGAGTGTGGATGTCGACGAAGCCGGGCATCACGTGCGCGCCGCCCGCATCGATCGTGTGCCGCGCGGGGCCGGCACATTCGCCGACCTCCACGATGCGGCCTTTCTCGATCGCGACGGCTCCCGCGAACGCGGCGCGGCCCGTGCCATCGATGATCGTGCCTCCGGTGATCTTGAGATCGAACATGCGATCACTTTTACAGTGTAAAATAAAACGAAACAAGACTAGAAATGACGTCATGTCGCGCCTTGCTCCGATCGTCCTCGCCGTGGCCGTCACGTTCACCGCCGCGTCCGCTCGCGCCGGGGGCTTTGGCATCCCCGATATCGGCGTACGGCGGACCGCGATGGCCGCGGTCATCGGCCGGCCCGACGAGGCGTCGGCGATCTATCACAACCCCGCCGGGCTCGTGCTCCAGCGCGGCTGGCACCTGTACCTGTCGATGGGGCTCGCGGTGGTCAGCAGCGAGTTCCAGCTCCAGCAGTGGGATCAGAGCGATCGCTTCCTCGGCGTGACGGCCGGCGCCGACGGCTACTACGCACCCATCCGCCCGAGCCGCGCGATGGGGGCGATCCCGATGCTCGCGGTCACCGGCGAGATCTTGCCGGGCCGGCTCGTGATGGGCGCCGCGGTGTACGTCGGCAACGCGCAGGGCGCGGGGTTCAAGCGCGAGGACGTCACGCGCTATCATCTGATCGACGGCTACGTCGTCGCCCCACAGGCGGTGATCGCCGCGTCCTACAAGATCCACGAGGCGATCAGCGTGGGCGGATCGGCGGGCGTGCTCAACATTCGCATCCACGGCAAGCGCGAGGTGTTCCCGATCATCAACGGGATGGACCTCAGCAACCTGACGGGGACCCGACCCGAGCTCGTGATCGACGGCAGCGACTGGAGGCCGTCGTGGATGCTCGCGGCGTTCGGCCGACCGCACCCGCGCCTGACCTGGGGCGCCACGATCACCGGGCGCGTGGACGCGTCGCTGAAGGGTCCAGTCGAGATCACGTACAGCGACGACGCGCCGTCACCCGGCGACAAGCTGATCGGCACGCAGACCACGAGCCAGCTCCTGCCGTGGGCGTTCATGGCCGGCGCGAACTTCGACCTCACGCCCCACCTCGAGATCGGCGGCGAGGCCCGCTACTGGCTGTATCGCCAGTACGACAAGCAGCACACCGACATCGTCGGCATCTTCCTCGTGCGCGAGCTCGAGACGATCAAGAACTATCGCGACTCGTGGCAGACCTCGGGCGGCGTGCGCGTGCATGACCTCGAGGCCCTGCCGGGGCTCGAGCTGATGACCGGGATGCACTACGACCGCACACCGGCGCCGTCGAGCACGGTCACGCTCGACCAGCCGACGTTCAATCACATCGGGCTGCACACGGGGCTGCGCTGGACCACCGGACGGTATCGGCTCGGCGCGAGCTGGCTCCACTACTGGTACGACATCCCGACGGTCACCGACTCGACGACGGGGCCGCCGTCGAACTTCCGCGGCGACGGCTCGAACAACATCTTCACGGTCTCGATCGAAGCGCGGCTCTGACTACAGGACCGGTGCGACGACCGTGCTGCCGTCGATGGTGACCGCCGTCTGCGCCAGCAGCCTGCCGTGGAGTGACGCGCCCGCGAGGGTGACTGCCGTTTGGGTCAGCACGACTCCCTCACCGGGGGAGAAGGCGCAGGCGGCAAGCGAGATCAGGAAGCCGATTCCAGACAGATTCGATTTCATGGGTTTGTTGATCAATTGACTTCGTGGTGACGGACACGTTGTTACGTCGCGCAGATCGCGAACAGGTGGTCACCGATTCGCATGTCGTGCGCGAATCGGTCTCTGCCCAGCCGGAGTCCGATCTCACGGCGATCGTCTGGGGCTACTCCCTTGGTGCAGCCACCGTGCCTCGTGCAACCAGCTGTACGGACACGACCGCGGCGCGCGAACTGGCGACTTTCTCCGCAGACCCTGCACGACTGGCCTGAGCGTTTCTGTCACGACCACCAGGACCGCGAGTCATGCCTCCATCTTGTGCTTGAGGTTCGCAAGGAGCGTCTCGGCCTCGCGCTCGTTGACGCGCCCGACGATGCGCTCCGCGAGTCGCCCCAGGATGGGGACCTTGTAGTCGACCTCGAGCGTGACCTCGGTCTCGCCGTCGTGGGCTGCGTAGAGCCACCGGAACGTGTTCGGGATGCCGCGCTCGCTCCTCGTCACCTGGCGCTCGTTCCGGACCAGCTCGACGGGATCGGAGTGGCCGTGGATGCGCATGCCGAGCAGCTTGTAGTCCCAGTCGAAGCTGTTGCCGGTCGCATGCGGCCGGACGTTCTGGACCTCGACGAGCGAAGGCCAGATCTCGGGGAGGTGCGTGGGATCGGCCACGTAATCAAACACCTGCTCGACCGGAGCGTGAATCGAGATCGATCTGCGAATGGTGGCCATGACCCGTGAGGGTGCATTGCACGTGCCGATCGAACCACTTCGCAGGAATCCCGAGACCTCGCATCGCGCCGTCGCGACGCGCGCGACCACTTGGCGCACTCGGTGCACCACCGAGGTGCATGAAACTCCAGCAACGACGGTGGTCCTGGAAGGTCGGCGAGCTGTTCGGGGTCTCGATCCGCATCCACATCACGCTGCTCGCCTTGCTCGTCTGGGTCGGTGCGAGCCAGGCGATCGGGGGATCGGGGTTCGGACAGGCGGTGTTCGGCGTGGTGCTCGTCGGCCTCGTCTTCGCGGCCATCGTGCTCCACGAGCTCGGCCACGCGCTGATCGCCCGGCGCTACGGATGCAGCACGCGCGAGATCCTCTTGCTGCCGATCGGTGGGCTCGCGCGGATGGATCGCATGCCGGATCGGCCGCTCCAGGAGCTGCTCGTCGCGCTCGCCGGTCCCGCGGTCAACGTCGGAATCGCGCTCGTGCTCGCGCTCGTCGTGGCCGCGAGCGGCGCGAGCTTCGATCCCGGCCAGGCCGCGACGATCAGCGGCGCCCTGGCGAGTCAGCTGCTGTGGATCAACCTCGGGCTCGCTGCGTTCAACTTGCTGCCGGCATTCCCGATGGACGGCGGTCGCGTCTTGCGCGCGTTGCTGGCGATGCGCCTGGGGCGCGCTCGCGCAACCCGGATCGCCAGCGGAGTCGGCCGGGTGCTCGGCGTCGGGTTCGTGATCGCCGGCCTCGCGTACAACCCGATGCTCGCGCTGATCGGCGTGTTCGTGTGGTTCGCCGCGCAACAGGAGACCGCGACCGTCGAGCTGCGATCGATCCTGTCCGGCGTCACCGTCGCGCGCGCGATGATCCGGAACCCGGTCATCGTCGGGGCGGACGAGCCGATCGAGCGCGTTGCGGAACGCATGATCGCCGGCGGTCAGTACCAGCTTCCCGTCCTCGACGATGGACGTCTCGTGGGGGTCGTGACCGCACCCGATCTCGCCGCGACGCTCGCCGCGCCAGGCCCACACGGCGCGGTCTCGTCGATCGTGCGTACGGACATCCCCGTGGTCGCACCCGGCGATCCGCTCGACCGGGCGATGGAATCACTCGAGCGAGCCGGGCTCGCTTGCGTGGTCGAACGCGGCGAGCTCGTGGGACTCCTGACCATCGAGCAGCTCGCGACCTACGCCGCATTTCACGCACTTCGAGCGGATGACTCGTCGCGAAGCTCGATCCTCGCACCGACCGCATCCTGATCAGGCGGCGATCGGCAGGCGTCGCGCGCGTACGACGAGCACCGGGCACGCTGCGTGGCGAACGACCTTCTCTGCCACCGACCCGAGCATCACGTGCCGGAGCCCGGTGCGTCCGTGCGTGCCCATGACGACGAGATCGATCTCGCGGTCCCGTTCGATCATCTCGACCAGCTCGTGCCAGGCGGTCCCGGTGACGAATCGCATGGACACGTGCTTGGCTCCTGACGCCTCGGCTTCCGACTTCCACGCGGCGAGCGACGCTTCGGCATCACGCCGAAGCGTCTCGACGGTGTTCGGCGAGAACGCCATGTCGGGGCTATAAGTGGAGGGAGCGTGCCAGACGTGCACGATCACGAGCTGACCGTCGGACTCGGCGGCCAGCTGGCTCGCGATGCGCAGACCCTCGCGCGAGCCCTCGGAGTAGTCGGTCGGGCAGAGGATCTTGTGAAAGCTCATGCCGGTCTCGGCTGCAAGCAGGCTGCCATCACGGCGACTCGCGAACCCGGTGCGGTGAGCTCATGGAGCACGCATCGATTTCGAACAACGTCGACTGTGCGCGTGTGCCACGCGCCGAGCGCCGCCGCGCGTCGGGTGCAGAGGTTCGGGGCCGTTGCTGCGACGACATCGAGAGTGCGCGATCGCGCGAACGAGGCGAACTGGCGCAGCGCTTGCTCTCGGTGGTGCCATGGCAACTCCATCGACGACACGATCTCCATCACCGCAGCTCGAGGCCGCCGATCGGACGCGCATCGGCGACATCATGACGACGAAGCCGGTCACCGTGCGCGCGGACATCGAGGTCGAGCAGCTCCTCGAGCTCCTGCTCGATCGCGGTCTGAGCCGAGTGCCGGTGGTCGACGAAGAGGGTCGGCTGATCGGCATCGTGAGCAAGACCGATCTCGTGGTCGATCTGCACATGCGCAGTGATACCGAGGTCGACCAGCTCGGCGCAGGGGGTCGTGGTCGCCACGTGCACGAAGTCGGCGCGCTCGTCCGCGACGTGATGACGCCGGTGGCGTTCTCGCTGCCAGCGACGACCTCGCTGGGAGATGCAACCCGGCGGATGATCGCCGACAACCTCCACGCGGTGCCGGTCACCTCGGACACGGGTCGGCTGATCGGGATCCTCTCGGCGACGGACGTGATGGCGTGGGTCGCCGGCGTTCAGCTCGCGTGACTCCACGAACATTCCGAGCCCCGAGTCGCTACTCCGGGTGGCGGATCGTCATCACCGGCACGTTGCTCGTGCGCACGACCCGCTCCGCGACGCTGCCGGCGAGCAGGTGGCGAACGCCGGTGCGGCCGTGCGTGCCCATCACGATCACGTCGACATCGTGCTCGCCGACGAACTTGTTGATCTCGTCCACCGGCGCGCCGAAGCGCACGAACGCCGAGACCTCGACCCCGTCGATGGACAGCCGTTCGGCGAGATCCTGCAGGTGATCCGTCGCGCTGAGCTCGGCGTAGTGGCGCATCCCGATCGGGGTCTCCCCCTTCGCGACGATCAGCGTGGTGTCGGGCCCGAAGTGCTGTGGCAGATCGATGACGTGCAGCAGCACGATCTCGCCGCCGTGGGACTTGGCCTCGTCGCGCGCGAGGGCCGCCGCGTGGTTGGCCGACGCCGAGAAGTCGTGGGGTACCAGGATCGTCTTCCACATCGTCAACGCTCCAGCGAGAAGGCCGAGCAAGGCGCTCGGAGACCACTGATCGAACAAGCCAGCCACGTGCCAACGCAGGTAGCCAAGCCCCCCTGCGAGTCGCGCAACCGATGCGTCGGGCTCGGAGCAACGTTGCGCGCTGCGAGAAATTTGCGGGAACGTGCTCAGGCAGCCGGTGCGACGGCGCGGATCAGGGATGCGACGCGACCCACTCCGCCAGCGCCTGCTGGCGCTCGACGAGCAACCGCTGCTGATCGACGCGCATCGGATCCGCACCGAGCTCGACGGCCGTCGCCTTCCAGGCAGTCCTCGCGTCGCTCGCCAGCGCGCGTGCGCGGTCGCGATCGCGCGCTCCACCCGCCGACCACAGCGCGGTCGCGAGCGTGGAGCACACCAGCCCGAAGCGCATCGAGCGCGGCGGAACGGCCTTGCGCAGCGGCTCGACGAGTGGCTCGAGCACGGCGATCGCGTCGGCGTTTCGATTCGAGGCGGCGTAGGCGCGCCCCAGTCCGACGAGCAGGATGCTGGCGTCGTCCCGGTTGGCCGGCAGCGTGCGCGTGATCATGCCGCGAGCCAGCTCGAGCAGCGTCACGGCGGCCACGGCGTTGCCACTCTCGAGCCGCATCCGGCCGAGCGCCGCCATCGCATCGAACATCACCTGACGATCCGAGCTCGCGCCCCGCTGGTAGATGTCGAGCGCCCGTTGATAGGCCTGCGCGGCATCGTCCCACCGGGTCGCGAGCTCGTAGTAGCTGCCGAGCTCCTGGAGGACGATCGCTTCGTCGGCACCGCCCGGAGCCGCCGCGGCAACGACGGCGATGACTTCGAGCTGCTTCTGGATCGCGAGGCGCAGGTCGCCCGCTTGCTTCGCCTCGTCGACCTTGCCGATGGCGGTCATGACGGCCTGATCGAGCGAGCCCGCCTGCAGCGCCCAGATCTCGCTCGCCTCGCGAGCCGCGCGTTGCGAGAGCTCCTGCTGATCCGACGCATACATCGGCAGCAGCGTCATCAGCGACTTCGCGAGGCGAATGCTCGTCGGGCCATACACCTGGCGCACGCGATCGACCAGCCGCTCCGTCGCGGCCACGCGGTCCGGCTGATGCTGGATCCGTGCGACATCGGCGCGCGCCGTCAGGATCTCGACCTCGATTCGCGGATCCTTGCCCGCACGCGCCCACGCCGCTTCGGCAGCGGCGATCTGCTCGGCTGCTGCCTCGAACTTGCCCTGCCGCGTCAGGATCCAGCCGAGGAGCGCCGCGACATGGGCGCGCGAGAGATCATCGCGCAGCTGATCGGCGATCGCGAGCGCACGCCGTGCCGCGGTTTCGGCCGCGGCGTAGTCGTCGCGCGCGTAGGCCTGCGTCGCTTCGGCACGCGCGACCTCCCCGACGAGTGGCAGATAGCCGATCGCCTCGGCGTCGCCCCGGAGCTTCTGGAGCACCGGCCAGGCATCGCCGACACGCAGCTGGCCGGCGACGCGGTTGCGCACGAGCCCGGCGCGCACGCGATCGACGCCGGCCCGCCGGTCCGGATCGGGCGGCGCCACATGAACGAGTGCCGCCGGATTGCTGCACCGCTCGACCGGCGGCGTGTTCTCCACGAACTCGATCGCATCGGAGCTCCCCGGGCCGGTAGCGGCGCTCAGCGTCTCCACCACCAGCTCGAGCTCTCGGCGAGCCGCGTCGAAGCACTCCACCTGTTGGTCGTAGACCCTGCGATCCGCGGCTGTACGGGCGGTGGCACAGGCGGCGCGACGCGCGGCGATCCAGGCCCCGGCGGAGTGATCGAGCATCGCGAGCGTGCGCTTCGTCGTGATCTCCGAGCCCGGGCGTCGCGAGAGCGCGCGTTCGACCTCGGCGCGCCGGACCGGAGTCCAGGCGCCGTCGAGCATGCGGTCTTCGCCGCCGCAGCTCACCGCCGCCACGGGATCGGCCTGCGGCGAGGCGCTCGGCCGCTGCGTGATCACGATCGTCGCCGCCAGCGCCGCGATCGCCGCACCGGCGGTGCCCGCGACGATCCAGCGTGCGCGGCGGCGAGGCTCGAGCGCGCCCAACAGCGCGGTCATCGACGCGAACCGCAGCGCGGGATCGACCTGCAGCCCGCGTCGAAGCGCGGCGCCGATTCGCGACGGCAACGCGTGGTCGCCGGTCGGCTCGACGATGGTCTGGGCGCGCATGTTGTCCAGGATCTCGCCGGTGGTCGCCCCCGCGAACGGGCGAACCTGCGTGAACGCCTCCCACGCCATGACGCAGAAGCTGAACTGATCCGACCAAATCGTCGCGCCACCGGCTGCTTGTTCGGGAGCCATGTACGCGGGAGTCCCGAGCACCGTTCCAGATCGTGTGAGATCGGACGGTGTGTCGACCTCGCTCGCCGAGACTCCGGCGGTCGTCGCGCGCTCGACGCTATCGACCCCGCGCGCGAGTCCGAAATCACCGACGAGGACCTGACCGGTGTTCGCGACGAAGATGTTGTCGGGCTTGAGATCGCGGTGGATCAGCCCGACGTCGTGCGCGGCGGCGATCCCGTGGCCCGCGGCGACGAGGACGTCGAGGACCGCCTGGCGGTCGCGGGCCGTGCGTAACCACTGCCGCAGATCGTCGCCTTCGACGAGCGCCATCGCGATGAACGGCAACCCACCGTGCGTGCCGACGTCGTACACCGCGACGACGTTCGGATGAGAGAGCCGCGCGAGGGCCTGGGCCTCGCGGCGCAAGCGCTCGCCACCGAGTCCTTGTCGCAAGACCTTGATCGCGACCGCGCGCCCGAGCTCGGGATCGCGAGCGCGATACACCACGCCCATCCCTCCGGCGCCGAGCGCCGCCTCGATCACGTAGCGATCCACCATGTCGCCGGCGGCGAGCGGCCGCGGGCGGCTCCGCGCCGCGATCGGTTCGGGGAGGGTCTCCGCCTTGGCTCGATCGATGCCGAGCGTGATCGCGAGCGACTCGACAACCTCGCCGTCACGCGAGACCAACAGCGCGTCGATCGCCGCATGACAGGCCGCGCAGGTCGACGCGTGGTTCGCGATCGCGATCCGCTGCTCGCTCGACATGCCTCCCGACGCCAGCGCGTTCAGGACGTCCGGGTCGGGGCACTCCACGCGATGGTAGTATCGGGGGTAGACCACTCATGTCCAGCGCCGCGGATGAGCTGCTCGTCGGATTCGAGGGCGCCCTCACGCCCGCGGCGCGCGAGCGCTTCGTCGATCGAGCTGGGCTCGCGCTGCAGCTCGCGAGCGGGCTGGCGGCGGCGCAGGGCGCATGGCCGAGATTCACGATTTCGTCGGGCACGTTTGGCGCCGAGCTCGCCCGGCGCCTCGGCGACGCGGCCTCGCCCGAAGTCATCGCGCACGTGCGCTTTGCCGACGTGTACATCGCGGTCGCGTGCTGCGACGGCAACGCCGCGGCGATCGTGGCATGTGAAGACGCCGTGCTCCGGCATGTCGACGCCGCCGGCGTGCATGTCCGCGCCACGCCGGATCAGGTCAACGAGGTCCGTGCGCGGGTGCGGCGGATCCTGTTCGTCGACGAGCCCGGGCGACCGGCCGCGACCCGCGAGTTCTCGGGGCGCGGCGACCTGCGCGGCTACGTGCGCGTGATCGCGACGCGCGAGCTGATCCGCCTCGTCAACCGCGAACGCCGCGAGGTCCACGTCGATGACGCGACGATGTTCGATGCGCTGGTTCCCCACAGCGATCCCGAGCTGTCGATCATGCGCGAGCGCTACCGCGGCGATGTCGATCTCGCGATGCGCCTCGCGCTGGCCAGCCTCGACGAGAAGTCACGCGCGCTGCTGCGCTACTCGCTGATCGACGGCTGGAGCATCGACCGGCTCGGCCAGCTCTATGGCGTGCATCGAGCGACCGCCGCGCGATGGATCGCGGACGCGCGCGACTTGCTCGGCGAGCGTATCCGCTCCGAGCTCGCGAGCCGGCTCGCCATGGAGACCGGCGACGTCGATTCGATCGTTCGCCTCGTGCAGAGCCGGGTCGACATGTCGCTCGAGCGCCTGCTGAAGGAGTAGGCGAACCCAGACCTCACTCGATCGCGTAGCCGGCGACGACGAGCAGCTGCCACGTCGTGTTGTTGGGCCACTGGGCCTGGGTCGACATGCCGTCGAACGTCACCGTCTGGACGTCGCTGCCGTTCTGCTTGCGATAACCGATCACACCCTCGACGCTCAGCCTGGACGCCCACCGCCGCTGGACCCGCGCGCCGAGTGACATCCCGCCGGCGCTGAAGTCCTCACCGTCGATGCGATCGTTCTCGGCACTCGCACGGTTGAAGCCAAGGCCGAGCTCGACCTGGAGCCGGCTCGTGTCGGGGTTGGTGCGGTGCCACACGAACCCGAGCTCGCCCGCGTGCACCACGACGGTCTCGAGCGCATCGCCGATCGTCGGGACATCGATGATGAAGAGCCGCTGGACCGTCAGGCGATAGCCGCCCTCGAACTGCACCCGCGGGTTGATCGGCCAACGAATCCGCGGGCTGCCTTCGTATACCTCCTGGCGAAACTGGTTGTCCTGGAACACGGTCCCGTTCGAGGTCGCCTTCATGTCGACCTCGGTGCCGAGCCCCGCCGACGCCTGGAGCACGAGCAGGCCGCGCCCGAGCGGGAACCCACCTTCGCCGCCCACGAGCACGAACGGCTGGAGCTCGGCCTCGAACTTGAAGCTCGGCCCGGTCTCGCGGTAGCGAGCGACGCCGAGCCCGGCGCGCAACTGGAGGTACGAGCTCGGAGGCGACGATGCGGGTTCGGTGGGCGACGGATCGGCATGCACCGCGCTCGCGAGGAGGAGCAGGAGGATCACGCTGCGCATGTGCTCGAGACTATGCTCCAGCCGCGATCGAACGGACGGGCAAAGTTCGTCGATCGGCTACGTGCGGATCCCGCGGAGGATGATCTCGACGAGCTCGGCGATCACTTTCGGGACCGGGCCGGTCAACACGTGGCCGCGCAGGTACGTGAACAGGATGGCCTCGACGCTGCCGACCACCGACAGCGCCGAGATCCGAGGATCGACGTCCCGGATCAACCCGTGGTCGCGTGCGATCTCGGTGAGCGCGATCGCCCTCGCGGTCAGCTGATCGGCGAGCGCGTGGATCGCACCGCGCGTGCTGCCCGCCGGTGCGCGAGCCTCCTGCAGGTAGAGCAGGACGCGCGACGAGTGGCGTGCCACGGCGGTCGACAGGTCGGTCGCGAGCTGGAGGTAGATCGACGCGATCTGGTCCGGTCGAGCGCGCCGCAGTGCATGCCCGCAGTGGTCGAGCGCGGCCGTGACGTCGGTGGTCACCGGCTCCATGATCGACGCGACGAGCTCGGCCTTGTCGGCGACGTAGCGATAGAAGTTGCCCTTCGCCATGCCCGCACGCGTGACGATCTGATCGATCGTCACCGCGGCCGTGCCCTCGGAGAGGAACAGCTCGAGCCCGGCGTCGCACAGCCGCTGGAGGTTCGCGCGACGATTGCGATCCCGCGGTCCTCCCTCCGGCCCGGGCCGTTTTGCTGGCAATCTCGATGACTTGCGAACGGCGCTTGGCAGGGCGGGCACGACTCGATAATATTGTGACTATCTGGTCACTATTTCAAGAGGTACCTGATGATCGGCATTCCTATCGGCCTCGCGATCGCCAACGCATCCGAGTGGCTCGTGCACAAGTACGTGTTGCACGGGCTCGGTCGCGACAAGCAGAGCTTCTGGAGCTTCCACTGGCACGAGCACCATCGCAACGTCCGTCGACACGGCCACGTCGACCCGGACTATCAGGCCTCGCTGTTCACGCGATGGAACGGCCAGAGCAAGGAGGCCGTCGCGCTCGTCGCGACCACGGTCGCGATCGCGCCGCTGTTTCCGATCGCGCCGTTCTTCGTCGGGACGATGGCCTACTGCGCCGTGAACTACTACCGCAAGCACAAGCGCGCGCACCTCGATCCGGCGTGGGCGCGCGAGCACCTGCCGTGGCACTACGATCACCACATGGGGCCCAACCAGCACGCGAACTGGTGCGTGACGCGCCCGTGGTTCGATCACGTCATGGGGACGCGCGAGCCCTACGTCGGTACCGAGCGCGCACGCCACGACGCCGACAAGCGCGCGCGCCGGGCTGCCGCGACGGCGAGCGTCGGCTGAGCGCGCTCAGCTGAACGTGCGAGACCGGGACCGCCCGCGTGCCGCTTCGTCGCGAAGTCGCGCGTGCTCGAGCAGCGCGTGGGTGATCGGCATCGCGAGCTCGCCGGCGCCGGGCGTGGTCGTCGAGAGCTCGAACGTGCCGTGCGTCCAGTCGAGGGCCGAGAGCACCGCGGCGAGCGCGCCGCCCGTGGCGGTCGCAGGCCCGGCGCCGACGATGCGGCCGTCGACGAGATCGATCCACGCGTCGCGATCGCTCGTCATCACGAGGCGCCCGGTCTTGCGCTCTTGCTCGAGCATCGTCAGCACCGTGGCGATGGCGACGTGCTCGAGCGAGCCGCGCAGCACGACGCGCTCGCCTCGTCCACGCGACAGGCCGAGGCGGCGTGCGCGCGCGATCACCTCGAGCGTCGAGAACGGCTTCGCGATGAAGTCCATCGCGCCGTGCTCGAACGCCACGGCCAGATCCTTCGCCTCGCTCGACATCACGATCACCGGCACCTCCGCGAGGCGGTGATCGCGCGCCATCGTCTCGATCACGCCGAAGCCGTCGACGATCGGCAACGCTCGATCGAGCAGCACGACGTCGGGGGTCTCGTGCAGGCACGCGGCGAGCGCGTCGATGCCGTTCGTCGCGGTGGTGACCGAGAAGCTGGCCTCGCCGAACGCGGCCGACATGCGCTCGAGCAGCCGGGGCTGCGCATCCGCGATGATGACGCGGAGCCGGACCGGCGGTGGGGTCGCCGCACGGTACGACCGGATCAACCGGCTCAGCGCGATCGCGAACAGCTCGTCGCCGAACCCCTCGGGCTCGCAGAACGCCATGCCGACGCCCGGCGCCCGACCGAGCTCGCGCGCATCGACTGCCCCGAGGTTGTGCGTCACACGTCCCGTGGTGGCGAACCGGCGTCCCTCGGGGGCGATCGCCACGCGGACCGGCGCGCCGACCGGCAGCGGCCCGGAGGTCTCGAGGAACATCCCCGAGACCGACGCGTCCTGGACCGCGGCGCGCTGATGCCGGCCCTCGAGGAACAACTCCACGGACAGCTCCAGCGGGTAACGATCAGCTCGACGGCGCACGATGCTTCCTTCGTACAGAACTTCGCGGAGCGGACCTAGCAAATCCTGCCGTCGCATCCCCGCCCGTACCCCAGGCGATCGGCAGCGACGGTGCCGCTTGCACCGAATAGCGACGCGATATGGTCGCGGCCATGGACAAGGATCAGGATCCGGGGGCTCCGACGTTGCCGCTGCCGGCGACGGGCCACGAGGCGGGGGCCGATCACGCTGTGGCGATCTGGTTCGGTCAGTTGTCCTCAGCAGGACAGTTCCGGCTCGATTGCGACGTAACCGCGAGATTTCATGTCGCCCAACAGTGGTGCGGCACTTGCTCACAGGTGCGGCGGTGCGGCACCTCGCATCGTGAATTCGATTCTTGTCGCCGGGGGGCAACATGGGACGCATCGGCTGGTTCGTCGCACTGATCGTCATCGGCTGTGGCCCGACTCCGAACCGCGACAACGGCGATGACGACGTCGACGTCGATGCGAACACGGCGCCGACGGTCGACGCTTCGGCCTGTGCGGCCACGACCTCGACCGCGACCGAGGTCACGCGCCCGGTCGACATCATCTGGGTGATCGACAACTCCGGCTCGATGGACGCGGAGGAGCAGCGCATCCAGGACAACATGAACCTGTTCGCGAGCTCGATCGCGAACAGCGGGATCGACTATCGCGTCATCGTCATCACCGATACGAGTCACATCACCGTGCCGCCACCGCTCGGCGGCAGCGCGCAGTTCCTGAGCGTCAACACGTTCATCAACTCGAACGACCCGCTCGAGAGGCTGGTCGCGAGCTACCCGATGTATCAGGCGTTCCTGCGCCCCGACTCCGTGAAGCAGATCGTCGCGGTGACCGACGACGAGAGTGACTGGTCGAAGGCAACCTTCGAGGGTCAGCTCGCGGCGCTGGCCGCGCCCGGGTTCGGCACCGACTGGCGGCTCCACGCGGTCGTCGCCGAGGATCCTCCGTTCCTGTTCAGCTCGCATTGCTTCACGTTGTCCGCCGCGGTCGGCGCGACGTACATCAACCTGCAGCAGGCCCACAACGGCCTGTTCTTCTCGCTCTGCGATACGAACTGGGACCCGCTGTTCACCGCGCTCGCGCAGAGCGTGACGCAGGGGCTGTCCTTGCCGTGCACGTTCGAGCTGCCGATGCCACCGGCCGGGCAGTCGCTCGATCCGAACCTGGTCAACTTCGTCTACACGCCGACCGGTGGATCCCCGACGACGATCGTGAACGTCGGCTCGCTCGCGGGCTGCGCCGGCGGTCCGGGCTGGTACTACGACGACGCGGTGAATCCGATGAAGATCATCGTCTGCCCGGCGACGTGCACGACGCTCGAAGCGGATCCGGCCGGCGAGGTCGAGGTCGAGTTCGGCTGCAGCACCGTGTTTCTGTAGGCCTCACGCGGCTGCGTGCCGCACGTACCTGCGGTAGAGACGCGCGTGCGGATCGGCGAGCTACTCGGGGCGTTGTCGATGGCGACCGATCTCGCGGCCGCGCGAGGGCCAACACCACGATGAAGTTCGAGCTCATGCGCGCCGGACACTAGGGGACCGCGTTCGGGATGGCCATGGGCAGGACTACCCATGCCTGGTGCTATCCTCTCGGCCCATCTATGCCGACGTTCGCGTTCCAGGAGCTCCTCGAGACCGGTCATCATCACGACACGCCGTTCCGCAAGCTGACCGGTGACTTCGTGAAGACGTTCGAGGCCAACGGGCGCAGCTTCCTCGAAGTCGCGCCCGATGCGCTGACCTTGATCACCAGGACGGCGATGCGCGACATCGCGCACCTGCTGCGGCCGGGTCACCTCGGGCAGCTGCGGGCGATCTACGATGATCCGGAAGCCTCCGGTAACGATCGCTTCGTCGCGCTCGAGCTGCTCAGGAACGCGAACATCGCCGCCGGAAGCGTGCTGCCCGGGTGCCAGGACACCGGCACCGCGATCGTGATGGGCAAGAAGGGCCAGCACGTCCTCACCTCCGGCGGGGACGAAGCGGCGATCTCGCGCGGCGTGTTCGACACCTACGTCGAGGCGAACCTGCGCTACTCGCAGGTCGCGCCGCTCGACATGTTCGAGGAGAAGAACACCGGCAACAACCTCCCGGCGCAGATCGAGCTCTACTCGACCGACGGCGACGAGTACCACTTCCTGTTCATGGCCAAGGGCGGCGGCTCGGCGAACAAGAGCCTGCTGTTCCAGGAGACCAAGGCGCTGCTCAATCCCAAGAGCCTCGCCGCGTTCCTCGATCAGAAGCTGCGCTCGCTCGGGACCGCGGCGTGCCCGCCGTATCACCTCGCCGTCGTGATCGGCGGGACCAGCGCCGAGCAGACGCTCAAGGTCGCGAAGCTGGCGTCGGCGCGCTACCTCGACGGGATGCCGACCACCGGCAACGCGCTCGGTCGCGCGTTTCGCGATCTCGAGTGGGAGCAGAAGGTCGTCGAGATCGCGCGGGCGACCGGCATCGGCGCGCAGTTCGGCGGCAAGTACTTCTGCCACGACGCCCGCGTGATCCGCCTGCCGCGCCACGGTGCGAGCTGCCCGGTCGCGCTCGCCGTGGGCTGCTCGGCGGATCGCCAGGCGCTCGGCAAGATCACGCGTGACGGCGTGTTCCTCGAGCAGCTCGAGGTCGATCCGGCGAAGTACTTGCCCGAGACCACCGAGGGCGAGCTCCCCGGCGAGGTCGTGAAGATCGATCTGACGATGCCGATGAACGAGATCCGCGCGCTGCTGTCGCGCTATCCGATCCGCACGCGGCTCTCGCTGAGCGGGCCGATGATCGTCGCGCGCGACATCGCCCACGCGAAGCTCAAGGAGCGGATCGATCGCGGCGAGGGGCTGCCGCAGTACATGCGCGATCGCTGCGTGTACTACGCGGGCCCCGCGAAGACGCCGGCGGGCTACGCCTCGGGATCGTTCGGTCCGACGACCGGCGGCCGCATGGACAGCTACGTCGATCTGTTCCAGCAGCACGGCGGCAGCATGGTGATGCTCGGGAAGGGCAACCGCTCGCAGCAGGTCACCGACGCGTGCAAGAAGTACGGCGGGTTCTACCTCGGCTCGATCGGCGGGGCGGCGGCGCGGCTCGCGAAGGACTGCATCAAGAAGATCGAAGTCCACGAGTACGCCGAGCTCGGGATGGAAGCGGTGTGGAAGATCGACGTGGTCGAGTTTCCGGCGTTCATCGTCGTCGATGACAAGGGCGAGGACTTCTTCGCGAGCATCGCCGGAGCGGGCACGACGAAGCCGATCAAGCTGGCGCCATGAGGGCGTGATGGCGCTGCGCGTCCGGGTGTGCGAGGTCGCGGACGTCGTCGCCGGCGAGCTACGCGCATTTGCCGTGGACGGCGTCACGTGGCCGGTCATGATGACGATCGTCGACGGCGCGATGCTCGCGTTTCCAGGCGTCTGCCCGCATGACGACGTCTCGCTCGCCGACTACGGGGTCCTCGCGGACACCGCGATCGTCTGCCGGGTCCACGGCTACCGGTTCGACCTGCACGATGGTCGCTGCGAGCACGCACCGAACCTCCAGCTCCGGCGGTACCGGATCACGCTCGTCGGCGAACAGGTCTGGGTCGACCTGTTGTAGTCAGTCGACGATCATCAGCGCGACCCCGATGCGATCGCCGCCGAGGAGCGGCGCGAGCCCGACCCGCGCGGGGCATCCGCGGAGGAACCGCGGCGTGGCGCACGAACGGCGGGTGCATCATGCGTTGGCCGAGGTTGATCTCTGCCAGGTCGCCGCGAGCTCCAATGCCGCTCACTAGCGTTTGCGCGAGCATTCGATTCGCTCAGACCGCTCTCGGTTCGAGGCCCGATCTCGACATCCAGAAGGAACGCCAGGGTCGCCACAAGCCGCCAGCAAGAACGCCAGAAGAGATCTTCACGAGAGCTGCTCGCACCAAGGCGGCCCGAAACACATTCTTCTGGTGGCGGTTCCTGCTGGCGTCTTGTCGCGACCCTGGCGTTCTCTTTGACGTTTGAAGCTCGTCGGACGGAAGTTCGACGAATCGGGTCGACGAGATCGGCCTCGCCGGTTGTGCCGGGCGTCGCTCGACAAGGATGTATCGCTTCGATTCAGTACTATCTGATCGCATCGCGGCTAATACGTACAGGTGGCCGCTAGCTCAGGGCAGCATCGGTGGCGACGACGGGACCTCGCCGGTCGCGATCGCGCGATCGATCCGATCCGCGAGGGTGCGCGCGGGATCGGTGGAGGCGAGCGCGACCTGGATCACGAGCCGGCTCTGCCCGACGTCGAGCACGAGGTACTGGCGTGGATGCGTGAAGCGCCAGCCCAGGAGCGCCACGCCGACACCCACGGGCGCGATCCCGGCGATCAGGCCCTCGCTGATCGCGATCAGCCCACCGATCGCGCCGATCACGAGCCCGCTCCAGCTGTGGCGCAGCACGAGCCACTGAACGAGGCGCACGTCGTGCACGGTCGTGACGATGTTCTCGGCGACCGGGGAGAGCCCGCGCTGGGCGCGCCAGGTGAGCGTGTCACCCGCGATCTCGATCGTCGCGCGCCGGCCGTAGGCGGTGCCGGTGATGACGGTGGGTGCGGTCACGCAGACAACTTACTGCGAATTCGCCGCATCCCGATTGGCTCCCACAGGATAGCGATCCGGCGACAGCTGCGCCAGCGAGCAAGTGCCCTTGGGCTAGTAAATGACAACGTGATCGTCGACGGTGTTTGTCATGGATGCCGTCGGGATCGACTTCGGAACCACGAACTCTGCGGTCGCGATCGCGAACGATCACGGCGAGGTGCGACTCGTCCCGCTCGGGGACACCCCGTACTGGCGGACGGTCCTGTTCTTCGAGTCGAGCGGGGCGGTGAGCGCCGGAGCTCCCGCGATCGCGCGCTACCTCGAGACCGAGGGTGACGGGCGGCTCATCCAGTCGATCAAGTCTCACCTGTCGAGCGCGGCGTTCTCGAAGACGTACATCTTCGGCCGGGGCTGGCAGCTCGACGATATGATCGCGGCGTTCCTGCGCCAGATCCGCGCGGCGTCCCCGGTGGATCTCGGGCGGCGATGTGTCGTCGGGCGACCGGTGCGCTACTGGGGGGCCGAGGATGCCGACGACGACGCGCGCGCGGTGCAGCGCATGCGCGAGGCGCTCGCGAAGGCCGGGTTCGACGAGGTCGTGTTCGAGTACGAGCCGGTCGGCGCGGCGGCCCGCTACGCGGCGCGGCTCGATCACGAGGAGCTGATCGTGGTCGCCGACTTCGGCGGCGGCACGACGGACTTCACGGTGGTCCGCGTCCCGAGCGGCAAGGTCCTCGCGACCGGCGGCATCGGCGTGTCGGGCGATGCGTTCGACGCGCGGGTGATCGATGCGGTCGTCGCACCGGCGCTCGGCCGCGGCACCCGGTATCGCGACGAGCTCGGCGGCGAGGCGCCGATCCCGGCGTGGCTCTACAGCCATCTCCGGCGCTGGCACTACCTGTCGTTCCTCAAGCAGGAGTCGACGTTGCGCCTGCTCGATCGCGTGGCCCACGGCGCGCTCGATCGCGCGAAGGTCGACCGGCTCGTGCGCATGGTCGACGAGGACCTCGGCCTCGTCCTGCATCGCGCGGTCGAGGGCGCGAAGGTCCGGCTCTCGGCGAACGAAGCAGACCGCGTACAGCTCGATCAGATCGAGCTCGATCTACCGATCACGCGCGCCGGCTTCGACGACTGGATCAACGAAGATCTGCGTTCGATCGACGGCGTCCTCGATCGCGTGCTCGAGGAAGCGGGCGTCGTGGCGGCCGAGGTCGATCGCGTGTTCGCCACCGGAGGCAGCTCGCTCGTACCGGTGGTGCGCCAGCGGCTGGTGTCGCGGTTCGGAGCCGACAAGCTCGTCGGCGGCGAGGAGCTCACGAGTGTCGCGTGGGGGCTCGCCGCGCGTGCGCGTCAGGTCTTTGGCTGAGCTCGTCAGTCCGCGGGGTGAGCAGCGAGGAAGTCATCGATCGTCTTGAAGAACGCGTCGGGGTCATCGAACATCACGAAGTGCTTGGTCTTCGGCAACACGACCATCTCGTGGTCGGGGATGGTCTCGACCTGGCTGCGGATGCGCTTCTGGTAGCCACCGTCGGCCGCGACGATCAACACCGGCGCCTTGATCTCGTCGACCTGCTCGGTGAGGTCGGTGGTGACCATCTCGAAGATCGCATCGCCGATCGAGCGGCGATCCGAGCGCCCGACCGCGGCGATCACCGATTTCATGCGTTCGGGGACCTTGGTCATGCTCGAGAACGCGATCCGCGTCTGGAGCGCGAACTCCTCGTCGGAGGCCTGCTTCCACTTCGTCCGTAGCTCCTTCGCCTCGTCGAGCCCGCCGGAGAGGGCAGGGCCGGCGTCGACGACGATGATCGGCCCGGTGAGCTCCGGGTGGTACGACGCGATCCAGTACGCGATGAACCCGCCCATGCTGTGGCCGACGATGATCGGATCGCGCAGCTTGCGCGAGCGGATGTAGCGCGTGAGGTCCCGCCGGACCGCGGCCGAGAGCGGCTCCTTGATCCGCGGCCGGCCGGCGAAGCCCGACAGCGTCAGCACGTGGGTCTCGTACTCGTCGCCGAGGTGCTCGACGGTCTCGTCCCAGACCTGACCGGGACAGCCGAGCCCGGGGATCAGCACGATGGGGCGCCCGCCCTTGCCCTTGACCTCGACGCCGAACGCGACGGGCTCGAACTCCGCGGCGCGTCCGAACGTGCCGTCGTCATCGCCGGTGGGCTCGGCGGTGACCGGTGGGCGCGTGCCTCCGCACCCGGCGATCAGCGCGAGGGCAAGGAGGATTCGCATCCCGGGGAAGGTACCTCTCGGACCGGTCGATGCACGGCCGCCGCGTGGAAGACTGACGCCGTGCGCGCGGTCACGGACGCAGCGGCGAAATTGCCACAGACGACAACGATCAACTCCTGATACAAGTACCGAACTGATCATGCGAGCCCTTCCCCTTCTACTGATCGCCGCTGCCTGCGGCAGCGACCCGGATCCTGGCGATGACGAGTTCACCGACATCGGTGGCACGCTTGCGATCGACGGGTGCGGCTACAGCATCACGACGCGGCGCGGCGCCGAGCCACCCACGTACGCCACGGCGACCGTCGGCACAGATCCGACGCCGCGCCTCGTGCACCTCGGGTTCGTCGGCGATCCGAAGACGTCGATCGTCGCGCAGTGGCGCACCGTCGACGAGACCACGCGCGTCACGACGATTCGCTATGGCGTCGGCGCGGACCTGACGGCCGATCAGCTCACCGAGCAGGCGAGCGGCATCGAGTTCGGCTACAAGGCGACCGGCACCATCATCTACCGCATGCACCAGGCGCACCTCTGCGGCCTGACGGCGGGCACGACGTACAGCTACCAGGTCGGCTCCGACGGGCACTTCTCGCCGGTCTATTCGTTCCGCACGGCTCCGGATGTCGTGGCGAATCCCGATGCCGAGGTGGTGTTCGGTGTGGTCGGTGACTCGCGCGACGGCTATGACATCTGGTCGCAGCTGATCACGCAGCTCGAGCAGCGCTCGCCGGACTTGATCTTGTTCACGGGCGACGCGGTCACCGTCGGCATCACCCAGTTCGAGTGGGAGGAGTTCTTCGCCCGCGCCGAGTCGCTGTTCGCACGCGTCCCGATGGTCTTCGCGCACGGCAACCACGAGGTGAACGCCGTCGCCTACTACTCGCAGATCGCGATGCCGGGCGACCAGGAGACGTTTGGCTTCGACTACGGTCATGCGCATATCACCGTCGCGAACGACACGCCCGACGACCTCGGCGCGATCACCGGTGCCTATCGCGACGCGATCGCGGCCGACTTCGAGGCGAGCAAGACCGCGCGATGGAGGATGCTGATGCACCACCAGTCGATGTGGTCGGCAGCGGAGAGCCACGGCTCCAGTCTGTTCCTCCAGGAGAACTGGCAGCCGATCGTCGATCAGTACGCGCTCGATCTCGTGCTCGCCGGGCACGATCACGACTTCGAGATCAGCAAGCCGATGATCGGTCAGATCCCACAGGCGAGTAACGCGAACGCGACGGTCTACGTCGTGGTAGGTGGCGCAGGCGCAGAGCTCTACGGCAACAACACGCTGTTCCACACGGCGTACTCGGAGAGCACGCACTCGGCCTCGACGCTTCGGGTCCGGCGCGACTCGCTCGAGCTCGAGGGATTTCGGCCCGACGGCTCGGTGATCTCCGCTCCGGGTGCGCGCTTCAGCAAGACCAAGTGATCTCCCGGCTGGTCGCGGCGCTCGTGGTGATCGCGCTCGCCGGCATCGCGGTCGCAGATCCGGAAGCCGAGGCCGACCGGGCGTTTCGCGCGGCCTCGCAACGCGCGGCCGCCGGCGATCCGGAAGCGCTCGGCCTGTTCGAGGCGCTCGGGACGGCGCGGCCGCTCACGCGGTGGACCGACGACGCCTGGGCCGAGGCGGCACGCCTGGCGGAGCGCACGGGCGACTTCGCGCGGGCGCGGCGCGCGCTCGATCAGGTGATCGCGCTCGGGACCGATGATGCGCTGGTCCGCCGTGCGCGACACGCGCGTGATCGACTGATGGCCGCGACCGGTGGCGGCCAGTGGGATGCGATCGCGCGCGAGCATCAGCGGCTCGTCGCGAAGGCGTTCGGCGGCGGCGATCCACGGGCCGCGCTCGAGGCGCTCGAGCAGCTCGCACGCGACCATCCGACCTATCCGCAAGCGGCGATGGCGTTGCTCGCGGCCGCGCAGGGCTGGGAACACGAAGGGGAGGCGAGTCGCGGCATCGAGCTACTCCGCGCGGCGGTCGCGATGGCCGGGACCGAGCGGCCGCGGATCGCGCTCGCGCTGACCCGCGCGCTGATCCGACGCGGCGAGCACGACGAGGCAGGCGCGCAGCTCGACCAGCTCGCGGCATCACCCGGCGCCGATCGCGCGGCGATCGCGGAACTGCGCGAGAAGCTCGACACGGCCGGGCGGCGCGCGGCGATCCGCAAGCTGCTGTGGAGCTTGCTCGCCGTGATCGCGGGGATCGCGGTCGGCGTGCTGCGGCGCGAAGCGGGGTCGTGGGGGCGCGCGGCGCGGCTGGTCGCGCGGCCGCCGCTCGAGGTCGTGTTCCTGATCCCGGTCGGTGCGGTGCTTGCCGTCGTGGCGCAGACCGGCAATCCACTCGTGGCCAAGGCGGTCGTCGCGATCGTGCTCGCCGGGATCTTCGTTGCCTGGATCTCGGGCGCGCTGCTCGAGGCCCGGCGCGTGCGCCGCGGACGGATCGGTGCATCCCACGCGCTGGCCCAGGCGGTGCTCGCGGTCGCCGTCGTCGCGGGGGCGGCCTATCTCGCGATCGATCGCGATCGCTTGCTCGATCTCGTCGGCGAGACCTGGGAGCACGGCCCGGTCCCACGCTGATGCTCGGGTTGACGTTTCCGAGGTAGCGCCGGCAGGTGGTCACACGTGTATCGTCGCGGCGTGGCGCGCTTCGAAGAGGGCGACAAGTTCTGGGAGATCGTGGTCGAAGGCACCACGGTGCGCACGCGATCGGGGCGTGTGGGAACGGATGGTCGCCTGCTCGCGCCGAAGAGCTCTCCGACGCTCGAGAAGGCCACGAAGGACTAGAGGAGCTCACGACGTACTGGGCAACGTGGCTGCCGTTCCGGTGAGCGAACATCGAACCGCGTAACGCCCGAGGTATTCGCCGGCGAGTGGTTAATCGATGAAGTACGCCTGGACGTTCGCGATGTCCGCGCGCGCCATGAACGTCGGCTTGCCGTCCTCGATCGCGCAACACTGCGCGGTGCGGAACTGGGGGAATGCGGGACGGCCGAGCAGGTACGCACCGAGCGCCGAGATCGAGGGCTCGTGGCCGACGACGATCACGGCCAGACCGGCGGCCGAGATCTCGCTCGCGGCGACGTGCGGCTGTGCGGAGGGCTCGAGGCACCGGCGCGAGGCGATCGCGCCGAGATAGTCGAGGCTCGTGGCGAGCAGCTCCGCGGTCTGGACCGCCCGCGGTAGCGGCGAGCTGAGGATCATGTCGGGGGCGATCTCCTGTTCGCGCAGGAGCCGGCCGAGGATTCGCGCCCCCTCGCGCCCTCGCGCCGAGAGCCAGCGATCGCGGTCGCTACCGGAATCTTCCTCGGGAACCGCATCCCCATGCCGTACGAGATAGATCCTCACCGCGGCGAGCATAGCTCACGCCGTGCGATCCGCGACGCATGTTCGCTACCAGAGGCGATAAGCTGGGCGTGGTGAAGCACTGCTTGCTCGGAATCGCGTGCCTGTTCGCCTGCGGCGATGACGCTGGGGGCGACGACGGCGGGCCGCCGATCTCGTTCGGCTCGATGGGCTCGCTCACCGGTGACTCCGGCCGTGGCAGCTTCCGGTTCGGCGTCGCGACCGCCGCGACCCAGATCGAGGACATGAACCAGAACGTCGACTGGTACCTGTGGACGTTGCCGGTGGCGCTGGGCGGGCTCGGCAAGGGCACGTTCATGGGCGACGCGACGCGCGGCTACTCGATGGTCGCCACGGATCTCCAGCTCGTCGATTCGCTCGGGGTCGACAGCTATCGGTTCTCGATCGAGTGGGCGCGCATCGAGCCGGCAAAGGACCAGATCGACGAGACCGCGATCGCGCACTACCGCAGCGAGCTCGAAGCACTGCGCTCGCTGGGCATCCGCCCGCTCGTCACGGTGCACCACTTCTCGAATCCCATCTGGGTCGCCGATCCGCGTGGCACCGCGTGCACGAACGGTCCGTCCGACACCAACCTCTGCGGCTTCGGCTCGCCGGGCGGCGCGCAGATCGCCACGCAGCTCGGCGAGCACGCCACCCTCCTCGCGCGCCGCTTCGGCGACCTCATCGACGAGTGGGGCACCGTCAACGAGCCGGTGAACTACCTGTTCGCGGGCTATGCAGTCGGCCAGTTTCCACCGGGCATCCTGTCGCTGGATCCGAATCACTTCGCCGCCGTGCTGCGCGACTACCTCGCCGCGCACGCGACGATCTACGATGCCCTCAAGGCGAACGACACGAGCGATGCCGACGGGGACGGGGTCACGGCCGCGGTCGGCCTCTCGATCTCCGTCGCGGACTGGCAGGCCACGCGCGCGAACGCACCGTCGGACAACATCGAGGATCTCGCCGCGCGCGATCGGATCCTCTACCTGTTCCACTTCCTGTTCGTCGACTCGATCCGCTCCGGCACCTTCGACGCGAACCTCGACGGCACGCGCGACGAGCAGCATCCCGAGTGGGCCGACCGACTCGACTGGCTCGGCCTGCAGTACTACTTCCGAGCCGGCGTCTCGGGAAAAGATCCGTTCCTCCCGCCACCGATGAGCTTCACGCCGTGCTTCGGCGGGTTCGACTTCGGAGCCTGCCGCTCCGCCCCCGATCCGACCTACTGCGTCCCTCACATGGGCTACGAGGGCTACATCGACGGCATCTTCGACGTCCTCGTCTCGTTCGCGGAGCGCTATCCCGGCCTGCCGCTCGTGGTGACCGAGTCCGGCATCGCCACCAACACGCCGAAGCGCCGCGCCGAGAACATCGTGCGCATCCTCGAGGCCGTCGCACGTGCCCGCGACACCGGCGCCGATATCCGCGGCTACTACCACTGGTCCCTCACCGACAACTTCGAATGGCACGAAGGCTTCAAGCCGCGGTTCGGCCTGTTCACCGTCGACTACGCCGACTACGCGCGCAGCAGCAACATCGGCACGGAGGTCCTCACCGAGATCGCGCTCGACCGCCAGGTCACGCGCGAGCACCGCACGCTCCACGGGGGCACGGGGCCGATGACGCGTGAGGAAGGCAGCCCGCTCGACTCGCGCTGCCGCAAGGAGTAGGGACGCTGAAAGTGTAAAGCGTCCCTATGGGGCGCCGGAGCCCTCCTCGGGAGGCATCGGCTCGTCGGCGGATCCGGATCCGGCATCGACGGTCGGTGGC
>Ga0299915_10000077_pt1 | contig 68586 bp, 49 predicted proteins | sample RVTome_13_FD_200263 | JGI IMG/M metagenome (GOLD analysis project Ga0299915, IMG submission 200263) | Soil microbial communities from uranium-contaminated site in the Upper Colorado River Basin, Wyoming, United States - RVT92D227 (version 2) ...
TGATGGGAAAACGTAGCACGAGCTTCCTTCCCCCCTGCTGTTGCAGGGGGGAAAAGAAGGGGTGTCCGTCTTTGGAGTGCGCAAGCCATGCTTGCGCCTTGTCGTCGGGAAGCCATGCTTCCCGACATATGTGCCGAAGCGTGGCTTCGGCACCAAAAGCGGCAGCATGGCTGCCGCACTCCAAAGTTGAAGACGTTGGGTTACGCAAGGCTAACCCAACCTACAAGACTGCAGGGTGAGGACACCCTGCGGCACACAACCTGCAACTTAGGCTAACCCACCGCGTTCTCTTTCTTTCTCCCCATCACGGACGCCAATTCCCGTCGTATATCTTTCAACGTCATGCCGGTGCGGCTGATAGCGTACATTCCAATCACCCATAGGGGTGCGGTCAACACGATGAAGACTACGACAGAGAATCCGGTGGCGGTGGTCTTGTCGATGCCAAACAGCGACAATCCGACCACACAGAAGAATTGGTAAGTGCCGACATTGGATGGCGCATTGGGGATCACGGTTCCCAAAGTGACGATCATGACCACTGCCGCGCTGCTCCAGAGCGATAGGGGCAATCCGTACGCCTTGACAACCATCCAGAACGCCGCGATTTGGCAGATAAGAACCGACGATGACATGAGCAGTGACAGGTAGAACGACCTCGACCTACCGATATCCCGAACCCCGTTTGCGAGGCGATCGACGAATCGAACCACTGAACGGAAGAATCTCGAAGAGGTAACCCCCCTTCTTTTCCCCCCTACCATGGTAGGGGGGAAGGTTCCGGCGGCAGCAGCCTGGTGAAGTTCCGAAGGCGAGCGTTGCTTTCGGAGAACCATGATGACAAATAAGACGACCGAAAGCAAGATCACGCACCCGAGGACATTGACTGCGTCCATCAAGCTTTTGGGCAGGTGCAAGAAGACCATGGTGATTCCCACCCCAATTGCCAACCAGATCCCGTCGAATAGCCGCTCCACCACCATAGATGGGATTACCGACACAAATTCGGTGGACAACCAACGAGAAACCAGGTAACCGCGCACTAATTCACCGATTCGCAACGGCAGGACTTCGCTCGAGAACAGTCCGGCGTATATAGCTTGCGACGCCTTCAGTGTCTTGATCTCCCCGATGGGCTGCAGAAGCAATCGCCACCTGAGTCCCTGGCTCAGGTATGTCACGGTATCGACCACCACCGCAAGGACAATCCATCCCCATTTGATTCCAGCCAGTTGATGGAGAACCTTGCCCACATGGAGATCGTGGAACACCCAGACCAGGCAAGCCAGGGCAACAACGTATCCGGCTGCCCGGCGGATCGTGCGCCCGCGATTGGTTGCCGATGAAGGGATCGCTTCGTTATGGTTGCGATTGTCTTCGTATTCCATTGTTGTAGCTAGCGCGTGGGCGCCTACTTGTCCGTCCTTTGGCGGATTCATCGCGCGCCCTCTCCAGATGGAATGGTGCACGGCTTAGCCGGCACCTACGCGGCAGGGCCGCACCGTGCAGATCTGTCAGTCCTTGATTTCGGAGACTTCCCGGATGGCGATTGCCAGGCGCGGCAAATCCAGAGCCGTCTGGTAGATCACGTACCGAGGTTCCCAGATACTGGCAAACTTCGCCTTGTATTGCAGAAGCCCCCGATAGCTGAACAGGAAATTCAAATGTTGAAAGAAATAATGAATGGCTTTTTCCTCGACGGAAGCTTCTTCGTCCTCGCCGAAACCCGACATGGGCGCCAGACCCAGATTGAATCGCTGCACCCCGCGTTCTTTCAAATGCAGAAACAATTTCACGAACAGGTAGTCCATGATCCCGTGCGGTGATTCCAACCGCCTCCGCATCAGATCCACGGTCGCTTCCCCAGGTCGATAGGATGGGATCAAATTGGCGAATGCCTCGATGATACCTTGCTTATCGTGGACGGTGAATAGGATGGTGGACCGCACATAATCCTCCTCGAACCTCCCCAAACTGAATCGCCTTTCCCTGCGACCTGGAATCTGCAGCCACTCGTCGGAGACCCGCTTGACCTGATAATAGACGTCGTCCGAAATAGGCGGGTCATGCCGGGCGAAACCAAGCCCTGCTTCCTCCGACTTGCGCACCGAGTACCGAAATGACTTCTGCTCTTTCCCTTCCAGGCTGAATTGGGTAAGATCGACAATCGCTTCGTCCCCAACCTTCAATTTCCGGAAGCCAAGTTCCTCATACACCGGCAGGAAATCCGGCAACGTCCCATAGAAGCCGGCTCCCCAGTCATTTTCCCGGCAGAATTCTCTGAAGAGCCGGACGGTGGCTCCGATCTCTTCGTCAGGACCTACCGGATCGCCCAAAGCCACAGCGAAACTGCCACCGACACGGTAGGCAACAAAACTTGTCCGCGATGGGGAAAAAACGAGTGATTTGTCCGCCGAATACTTGAAGAAATCCAGAGAGGAGCGACCGTACTTTTCCACGACTTCCTTCGCCCATTCGCATTCTCGCGGGTGGGTGCGGAATCGGTAGATTACCGGTCGAAACAAGGAGTAGAAGGTATAGACGACGGCAACCACGGTCATGACATACAATGAATCCAGAAACCACCGAGCATAATGAGTATGAGGCACGAGCTCGGGATCGCCCACCAGCACCAGATATTTCAAGGTCTCCTGAAATCCGTCGATCAGGTGGAAATCCATCTTGAAATGATGGTGTTGCACGAACCAGAAGCCCGCCGTCCCATAGACGATGGCGATGACAAACGCCAGGGCGAATCGCAAGAGTCCCAGAGAAATATTCGGGATACTGCTTCGCACTGTGAAGTTCTTGTGGGAAACGCCAAGAATAACCAGCAAGAATGCAGACGCCGACGCCTCCTCGTAGTCCAGACCTTTGGTGAGGTGGAAAACCATCGACAGGCAGGATAGAACAAGCGCAGCAAGGAAAGCACGCCGCTTCCTCTTATAGATATTGATCGCCAGTACTACCAGGGCAAAACCGATGAGGAGAGTAAGGAATCTCGATAGGTGGATGAATTCCAGCGGGAAAATATCCTGGAGAATCTCGGCGCGGTGCGGCAACGCCGGACCGATTAGCGATATTAGATTGATGATTCCGCTGCCCAGAGTCACGAGGGCGGCGACCAGCACCAGAAAGGATCGGGGCTTCATAATAGCGTCTCCCCTCACGATGATCGTGGTCGGCTCATACTGAGTTAGAGAGTTGAAAAGTTGGGTGTCAGGTGGGGACACCGGACACCGCATCAATTATCCCAAACTCCAAGCACCAAATCACAAACAAATTCCAATCTCCAAGCACTAAATTCGAAAACAACCGAAAAGAGTCTCCGGAGGAGTTCTACGAACCTAGGGACTTTCGGACAAGGGACCTAACCTTCGGGCTAATCATAGATCAGAGTCTCATACATCTTCGTCTTAAAATGACACCCATCAAATTCGTATATGTCATAGAAGTAATCGTCCCAATCCTCGTAGGTCAGAAAGAGATCAGTCTTTCCATTCCCGTTGAAATCGCCGACCACATAACGGTAAGGGTACTCGCCTATACCCTTATAAATGATGACACTGTCTTCACATTCCACTCGGAAAAAAGACCTATATGTTGGTTGAAAGGCATCGTTAAGCTCACCAGTCGCTCGATGAAACGATGTGATCTTGTAATGGTCAAAAACCTGAATCGAACTGTCGCCAGCACTGGTATCCAACTCGCTGTAAAACAACCGCATATCTCTCGAAGTTGAAAAAACGATTTCTGGGGTGGTAGGAAGTTGCCTTTCTGAATGCACGAAATGCTCTGGTATTCCACAAACGCCGTAAACATTGATCATCTTTCCCGAATAGTCGTCGAGACTATCAAGCCGGAACATCTCAATCGGTGCCGAATACAACGTGTCCTTATACACAAAATACATGTCCATACCTACCTTCAGTTCATTTCCGTCATGCACAAACGGCTGGTGGGAAATCTGGGTCTTGCTCGAAGTTGCATCTTCCATGTAAACCAATTTGGTTTCCGCCCAATGATATTCGATCCACACCAGCAGACAGAAACGACTTCCGGGTTCCCCGTATCCGCTGGCAGGATAACCTGACTCCAAAATTTGATATACTTGACCCACGAAAATGTCGTTAGCCTCACCCCTCGTCCAGGTCGGGAACAATGCCACCATCGCTATCAAGAACGATCTCATCGGACCTGCACTACTCTCCAGATATCTGACGATCGACAGGTTTGGTGCGTTCCGGACTGAGGTACTTGGCTTCCACCCAGCCGGAAAAGCCGCCGTAACTGACTCTGGCAAAGGTTCTTCCGTCCGGTAGTTGGCGATGGTCGATCAAGGTCACTTCGTCGCCATGATGCATGACGGCGATCTCGATCAACTCGGATGGAGTATCCCACAGGGAAATCCGCATCGCCGTCACCGGAGGATCGACGCCGAAATTTCGCCCATCAATGTATGCCGTTGCGCCAGGGATCTGGTAGGTGGCGCCGTTCAATTGGACGGTGGATCTTTCCAACGCAGGGGCAGCTTGGTAGAACGCAGGCGGTGCGTTTCGGGCTTTGTGAATCATGGTCAGAGCCGCGTAACCGGCTACCAGCAGTGTCATGGCGATACCTGCCAGACAACCGAGTCTGGACGGCGAAATATCTGTCAGGAAATGCTTCATTGCCTGCGCTCCAGCCGTTTCCGGTTACGGTTTCCGAAGCAGAATCATAATCCCGTCGTATAGAAAATGCCGGTTCCGGGGGTACTTATCGCGGAGTGCATCCAGTGTCTCTTGTGTAATAGTATATAATGCACGAAGCTCGCGGTGGTCGTAGCCTTTGAAGAATAATGAGTCGAATTTGCTTCGCTCGATAATATGCTGGTAGTCCTCATAGAAGAGGTGATTCTGATCTTTGGAAAAAAGCACGTACTGAACGATCGCTTCAGCGAGTGATTGTCCATGTTGACCAACACAATGATCGAACAGCTCTTGAGGCGTCATCAACAAGTGGCAGAATGCGGGCAGGATAGTATTCCAATAATTGACCAGCTGCCCGTTGTGCACGAACCAAAGATGATGACCGTAACAGGTGGACCAGATGGGTCCGAAGCCGGCATATACGAAACCTCCGGGTTTCAAGATGCGATGCATTTCCTGCAACGCCAGATCAAGCTGATGGATATGCTCGAAGGCGGAGGCGGATACGATAATATCGAACGTGTTGTCGGCATAGCGGCAGTGGCGGATGTCACCGGATTCCATTCTGCAGTTGGGGAATAACTGCTTTGGTTGGGCTGCCAGATTGGTCCCGATGACGTTATTGGGCTGGTATTTGTCATGGATTTCCGTAATCAATTTGCCATCCAAGTCGCAGCCAACGTCCAGGATATCTTTGCCAGCAAATCCGCCGCAGAATTCCGCGCCGTATTTCAGCCATTGGCTGGATAAGTCGGGGTCACGCATAACAAACCTATCTGCGTCATTCTCTGGAGTGCGGCAGGCGTGCTACCGCTTTTGTGTGAAAGCCATGCTTCGGCAGCTATTTCGGGAAGCGCGGTTTCCCGAAAATAGTGCGTGTGACAAGTCGGTGCCTACGCGGCTATGCACCCTCAGGGGCGCACTCCATATTCGCGCCTATTTCAGGATCACCAGCTTCTGAACCTGATGGAAATTCCCGGCTTCCATCCGGCACAAGTATATACCGGACTTCAAATCGCCCGTGTTCCACACCTGAGAATAGCTTCCCTTGACAACGGTACGATCCACCAAAGTCGCAATCCGCTGACCCTGAAGATTGAAAATAGCAAGGCACACTCTACCGGTCACCGGCACGTCATAGTGGATGGCTGTGGTGGAGTCAAAAGGATTAGGATATTCCGACTGCAGGGAAAATCTGATGGGCACCTTTCCGAGCTCGCGATCCGGAATCGACAATGCTTGGGAACAATCGAAAATCTCGAAATGAAGTCTTTCTGCCAGATAGGCATATCTATCGGACACCGCTACACCCCGAGCCTCGCTTTGAGTATGGTAATAGCCCATCTCTATTGGGCGAGCGGGGTTACTGACATCTATTACCCGAAGTCCCGAATCTCCGTCAGCGACATAAGCGTAGCTTTCGAAAACCACTACGTCATAGGCATAGCCCGGCGTATCATAATACCCCATTTGCACGGGATTGGTGGGGTCGCCAATATCCACTATTCGAAGACCAAGCGTCCCAAAAGCTACATAGGCGTAATTGCCGGATATCGCCACGTCCCAGGCTACACTTGGTGGATCATAATTGTATTGTCCAACCTTTCTCGGTTTGGTGGGATCTGCAATATCCACAACCTGGAGACCGTCTGACCCAACCGCCAAATAGGCGTAATTACCGGACAACGCTACGCCGTTGGGAGAGCTCCAGTCATCGTAGTATCCCACCTCCACCAAATTGGTGGGATTTGAAATATTGATAATACGAAGACCCTGATTGATGTCCGTCACATAGGCAAGGGTTTCGGATAGCACCACGCTCGCTGCGAAATTCAGCGACTGAAAATGCCCCACCTCTATCGGATCGGTAGGATCTGTCACATCAAACGCCAGGAAACCTGAATCCATATCCGCCACATATAGATAGTTGCCCGAGACCGCCACATCATACGCGCGTCCAGGCGTGTCATAGTACCCGACCTCGAAGGGACGAGCGGGATCGGCTACATTCACGATCTTAAACCCGGCGTACTGGCAGGCGACAAATGCGTAGGTACCCGATACCGTCACGCTTTCGGCTTCACTTAAAGGACCCAGATGCCCCACTTCTCTTGGCTTAGCGGGATTAGCCACGTCCACTATTCGAAGCCCTTCTGCCTCCCAGGTCATATAGGCATATCCGCCGGATACCGTCAATGCCCCAAACTGTCCTCGAGTGCTACAGTAGCCGACCTCCTTTGGATCGGACGGAATACTGATGTCCACCACTCGAAGACCGCAACTTGGATCCCCAACATAGGCATAATTGCCCGACACCGCCACGCCCATGGCATAGCGTGGCGTCTTGACATAGCCCACCTCTACCGGCTGAGAGGGAATGCTGACATCCACTACTCTGAGACCCGACTCCCCAGCAGCTACATAGGCGAAGCCGCCGGACACCTGCACGTCATAGGCAGGATCCGGCGTATTCAAATGTCCGACTTCCACCGGATTGGCGGGATTGGTTACATTCACGACCAGGAGACCTGAGTCCCTGTCCGCTACATAAGCGTAATCACCGGATAGCGCTACGCCACAAGCATTACCTTTTGGACGATAATGTCCCATTTCTACTGGATTTGCGGGATCAGCAATATCCACCACCCAAAGTCCACTTTGCGCTCCTGCTATATACGCATAGTCACCGGACACTGCCACATCCTCGGCAGACATGCTGTATGGATCAAGATACCCCATTTCCCGGGGATGGTAGGGATTATCCACGTCCACCACTCGAAGACCGCTGTTCCCATCCGCCACGTAGGCGAATTTGCCGGATACCCAGACGCCCCAGGCATTGCCCGGGGTGTCATAATATCCCACTTCCACTGGTTTGGCGGGAATGCTGATATCTACCACCCTTAATCCCGCGTCCCAATCCGCTACATAGGCGAATCTGCCGGCTACCGCCACACCGTGGGCGGACCCCCAGAAGTCATAGAGCTTTCCCACTCTGGTGACATTCAAACTGTCCTGGGCAAATGAAAAGACGATGCTTGAAAGCACGATTAGAATTACAATTCCAGACCTTTTCATGACAATCTCCCTCCCATCAGTTAGAAAGTCAAAAAGTTGGAAAGTTGTAAAGTCAGAAAGTGGCACGGGCTTCCCGTGTGCATGGGCAGGAGCCGCAAACCGGCTCCGCCCCTACGCGAAGCGGCTCATTCCAGAAGATCTTCCAACCCTGCCGTACCGCGAATCCGCCGAAACGATTCTGGAACCTCGAATTTGGCAGTGCCAGCGGTGCAATATGCGATGCTTTGCATTACACCAAGGAACCGGTGATAGGGGATCGACACGAACAGATCGTTTTCGGTGTAGCCCTTGATCTTGCGGCTGGTGTAATCCATCAAACTGACGTTTAACTCGCCGGTGACGATCGGGTACGAAATCACCTGATGGCAGGTGGCACCGATCATTTCGATCTTTGGGGGAATACCGGTGCCGTATTCGTCCAACGTCACCAATCGGCAGGCTTGCTGGGAATTGCAGACGAACACCACGATATCCGGGCGCAATTCGGCTTTGTCCATCGGCGACATAATGACATGGTCGGCTAAGCCTAAAGGTGGCGTGGTGCCTAATGCCATGGCGCGGTGGAATACCGCCACCGAGCAAAACAGCTTTTCGCCGTTGACCAGGAAATCCTTCAAGGCACGGTCGCTTTCGCCTTTTTCGCGTTCTGCTAAACCTAAGTGCCAGGTTCCGCCGCTGCAGGCGGAGTTCTTCACCGTCAAGTCGATGACTTTGCCGTCTCGGGCTTGCAGCAGGGCGTTGCAGACCCGATATTTTCCTTTGCTGGATTTCGCCACCGGGTCCATCGAATAGGTCACTGCGATGGGGCTGCCCTTCAGACCCAACACCCTCGTGATCTCCTTTGAGTAGTTTTTCCATTCCATAACGAATTCACTCCTTGAGAAGACTACCTTTTTGCTTTCCGCCTCGGCAAGAATGCCAGAATGATCTCGCGATTGACACTCACAGAACCAAACACAAATTCAACTAATTTCATCCTATGTAGTTCGTTTAGGTCGCGTTTCAAGGTCCTCATAGGTCCCGCTTTCAACCTACTGTAAAGACCTGCAAGTCTTGGTGTTAGATTGACAATATCTTGAATCGGAACTAGATCGGGTTGAGCGCTCAAGTCCAACAATAGATCACGCTGACGCTTGTCCTTTCTCTTGGTCTTGTCCCGGAATTGCTCATGAACATAGCTACGCCAAGTCACGTCATACTGTTGTTCTCGGATTTTGCCCAATTGTTCCTTCAGCCCATCAACAAAACCGCGCAAAGCGTATTCAATGAAAGGTATCGGACCACCATCTGGTCTGATTGATTGCGCAAGTAGTCGATAGTAGTCAGCCCTGGTCTGGTTATAGTGATCACTTAGCAAATGAGCCGCAGGGGTAGGTACACCTGCACAGAGAAGGATTTCCACCTCAAGGAGGCGAGCAGTCCGACCATTTCCGTCACCAAAAGGGTGGATCCAGGCTATATACAAGTGGGCTATAATGGCTTTCAATATGGCAAAGGCCATCTCCATGCCTGGTTTTGGAAGGAAATCATCACCGTTTAGCCATTCGCAAAGACGGTCAAGAAGATAGGCGCAATCGGCTGCGGGCGCTCCACGATAGGAGCCCACCGTAACAGACCCTAGTCGAATATTGCCGGGGATAACATCTTTCTCAAGCTCCAACCCTTCTAGTACCCACTTGTTGAATAACTTGATCCGATCCGGCGTCACCTTGTCAGCCACAGATTCCAATTCGTCAGTAATTCGATTGCAGGCATTGATAATATTCTTCACCTCATGAGCGAGATATTCTCTTGAAGGTGGAAGTTTCAACTCACCTTCTAGAAGCTTGCGCACCTCCTCTTCCGAGAGGGTGTTACCCTCAATAGCAGTCGTTGCCAATACCCCTTTGGCAAGATATATTTGGTTCAATTCCCTGGCAGTCGCTGGACGAAGGGGTACGCCAGCAAGGTGCTCGCATTTTGAGACTGCCTCACCCAAATACATCCAGATTCCTGGTAGTGCCTCTCGAAGGTTCAAGCCAAATGAAATCCAGGGATGTGTTTTTTCATATTTCTTCATTTTTGTCATCGATTTTGTTCATAGTAATGCTTCTTCATTTACAATATAAACAAAATATTTGAAAGATTCAAGAACAATCTTTGTCGAAATAATTGTCAACTTTTTTGTCGCCTTTATTGTTGGATTATTCTCCTTTCTCGCTCATTTTGCCGCGCAAATACTCATGCGCATCAGGATACTTGGGGCAATTTGCGGACCTATTTCACGGCTTCCGCCATCCCGCCTTTTCCGTAATGAGCGTCGTAGAAGCGCTTGTACTCCGCTTGTTTTTCTTTGATTTTGCGCCACCAGGCTTGGTGGTCGATATACCACTGGACGGTCGTTTCCAAGAGTTTCGGGAAATCGGGATTGGGGGACCAGCCCAGTTTGCGGATTTTGGCAGTGTCCACCGAATAGCGGCGGTCATGACCGGGACGGTCTTTGACCGGTTGGATCAGGGATTTTGGCTTCTTCATTATGTCCAGAATCAGGTGTGTGATTTCGATATTCATCTTTTCGCAATCACCGCCAATATTGTACACTTCGCCAGGGATGCCCTCTTGCAACACCAGGTCGATTGCGGCACAATTGTCAATCACATACAGCCAGTCGCGGACATTCTTGCCATCACCGTACAAGGGCAATGGCTTATTATCGATGGCGTTAGTCACGAATAGGGGAATCAGTTTCTCGGGGTATTGGTAGGGTCCGAAATTATTGGAAGAACGGGTGACCAGAACCGGCAACCCGTAAGTCACAAAGTAACTGTGCGCCAACAGGTCTCCGGCGGCTTTGGAAGCCGAATATGGCGAGGACGGACTCAAGGGGTCGGTTTCCTTGAAGGAGCCCTGCTCGATGCTGCCGTACACTTCGTCGGTGGAAATATACAAGAATCGTTTGACACCGTGCTTTTTAGCTGACTCCAGAAGAGTGAAGGTGCCCATCACGTCGGTGGTCAAGAAGTCGCCGGCTTCGTGGATGGAACGATCCACATGGGTTTCGGCGGCGAAATTGACCACGGCATCCACATCAGCCATGACTTGATCGACGATTTTTTGATCGCGAATATCTCCATGATGGAACACATGGCGCGAATCCCCTTCTAAATCTGCGAGGTTCTCCCGGTTTCCGGCGTAGGTCAAGGCGTCCAAGTTAATAACGTGGACATCCGGATATTTTCGCAGCAAATACCGGACAAAATTGGAGCCGATGAAACCGGCGCCGCCGGTGACAAGAATTCGCATCATTCTTTCAGCCTCCGATTGTTCTCCGAGTGTCGTTCCCGCGAAAGCGGGAATCCAGCTTTTTGGAGTGCGGTGGCTTGCCACCGCTTTGGCTTCCGTCAAAGCCATGCTTTGACGGCACTTCGGGAAGCATGGCTTCCCGGATGCATGGCGCAAGCATGGCTTGCGCACTCCAAAATGTTACCCCATCCTGATTCCCCAATCATACGGGATCTGTTCTGCGTCGAACGGTTCCCGCAGTTCGTCCGGATGGTCGTAATCATATACGTTGTCCGGAATATTGACCACCACCGATTCTTCCGCGGAGACACATTTCCAGCCATGGTACACCCCGGGCGGAATGACGACTAACTTGGGATTGTGGATTCCGATGAAGAACTCGTTGATCTTCTGATAGGTCGGAGACTTATCGCGACCGTCATACAACACCAACTTGATCATGCCACTGACACATGCCACATGGTCGGTCTGATGCTGGTGCGCATGCCAGGCTTTGACCACGCCGGGGTAATTGGTGGTCATATAGACTTGACCGAATTTCCGGAAAAACGGGTCGTCGTTGCGCAGGATCTCCATCAGCCGACCTCGTTCGTCGGGAACGACCCGGAGCTCCTTGACGATCACCCCTTCGATATACTTCGAAGCTGCCATAATGCCCTCGTTCTCTATTTTCGTTTCGCAAGATAGCGTTTGAGCCCTTTCCGCCACGGAAGCATGCCGTCGCCGATGGTCAATTCCAGCATGGCATTCCTCAGGTAGGAAAATGGCGGTCGGGGCGCGGCTCGTCTGGATTGTTGGGTAGTGATGGGGCGCACCGGCACATCCAATCCTGATTCTTCCAGGATAGCTTGCGCCAATTCGTACCAGGTGCACATGCCGTTATTGGACATATGATAGGTGCCGAAGGCACGCGTGGGCACCAGGCGCTGCAATTGGTTGATCAGCTCAGTGACAAAGGTAGGGGAACCGGTCTGGTCGTTGACCACTCTCAAGGGTTGGCGGCTTTTCGCCTTCTTCAGAATCGTTTCCACGAAATTGGGACCGTTGTGACCGATCAACCACGAAATCCGGACAATGTAGTGCCGCCGAAGCAAAGTGCGCACTATCCATTCCGCAGCAGCTTTGGAACGGGCGTACACACCCAGCGGATTGGGGGTATCCCACTCTTCATAAGGAGCACCTTTGGCGCCATCAAAGACGTAATCGGTAGAGAAAAATACCAGATTGGCGCCTGCGTCCCGAGCCGCCAGGACAACATTTCGGGTGCCGATGGTGTTGACTTTGAACGCCAGGTTCGGTTCCGTCTCGGCTTGATCGACGGCGTTGTAGGAGGCGGTGTGATAGATCAGTTTCGGACGGGCATCCTGCACCGTGGCGCGGGTCCATTCCAGGTCGGTCACATCCATTTGTTGCAGGTCCACGCCGGTGACGTCATGCTCCCGGCGCAGGGTCTGCATCAGTTCCGACCCCAACATGCCCTTGTGACCGGTGATAAGGATTCTCATAGGCGAAGAGTTAGAAAGTTTGAAAGTTAGAAAGTTTGAAAGTTGTTCCTGCCAGGTTTCGCCGTAGGCGTCCATTTGGACAAGCGAAGCGTAACCTGGCAGGTAAAAGTCAGCAGCATCTGTCCGCCAGGTTACTCCGCCTAACGGCGGTTTGAAACCTGGCGGGAACAACCATCGCGTAGGTGCCGGCTCCGCCGTGCACCATCACTCAATTCAGCGCACGATAAATCGGCGCCTACGCGTCAACTGACTTACCCTCTATTTCAACAACGTCAACTTCTGGACTTGCTGGAATCCCCCAGCTTCCATCTTGCAGAAATATATGCCCGATGACAAGTTCCCGGCATCCCAGGTCGCGGAATATGCTCCTGGTGCCAGCGTGCGGTCAACAAGCGTGCCTACTTGCCGCCCCAAGAGGTCATATATTACCAATTGCACCCTCCCTGCAGCCGCCACCGAATACGATATTCTGGTGGCGGAGTTGAAAGGATTGGGATAAGCGGGCAGGAGGGAAAAGGTGACAGGCGTTCTTGCCGGGTTGTCACTCGGCGCTGACAACGCTTGAGAACAATCGAAGACCTCCAGCCAATAACAATCCGCAACATAGGCAAGATTATCCCTGACATCGACGCCATCTGCCCATCCCGGCGTATCATAATATCCTGTCATGACAGGATTGTACGCATTGGCTATATAGATTACTCGTAATCCATGTGCACGATTCGCAACAAAGGCATAACTACCCGACACAGCTATATCATATGGATAATCCCAAAGATCACACCGCCCCAATGCGATAGGATTTATTGGATCGACTATGTCCACAATTCGAAGACCATAAGGCTCCATATCTCCTACATAGGCATAGCTATCCGATAGCGCAACACTCCAGGCGCTGCTCATTATACTAGAAATCTGTGTTGGGGCGGCGGGATTGGTCACGTCAATGATCTGCAAACCGCCATGGGAGGTCGCTACGTAGGCGTAACCGTTGGATACCGCCACCCCAACGCTTCCAGAAAGCGTATTATAGTATCCCACTTCTACTGGATTGCTTGGATTCTCGACGTCTATTATTCGCAGACCCCAGGACCCTGCCACATAGGCATAGCTGTCTGATACTGCCACGTTCCTACAGATTGTAGGCAGACTGCAATAACCAACCTCCACGGGATTTGCAGGATCAATTACGTCCACCACCCAGAGACCACCCCACCAATTGGTCACAAAGGCGAAATTGCATGATAGGCAAATGCCCGTTGCGGAGTTGAGGCTACCACAACGACCTACTAGCATCGGATTAGTTGAATTTGCGACATTTATCACTAAAAGACCACTATCCGAAGCCGCCACATACGCCAGGTTATCCCTCACTACTACATGAAAAGGATAAGAAATCTCAAGCCTTCCCACCATCGTGACATTCAGGCTGTCCTGAGCCGCGGATGGAACAAGACATGCCAGCTTCATTAAGACCGCCACCCCAATGACCACTACTCCATAACGTTTCATGGTTGGACCCTCCGTAAAAGAGTTTGAAAGTTAGAAAGTTGGAATCCGCCATAGGCGGACAAGACTTTGAAAGTCACCCCTTGTGCTCCCCTACAATCGAGCGTGCCCTATAAGTGGTAAATTCCGCTGGAAGACGTCCTCGTCTGCCAGCTAAGTCATTGTTATTCCGTCACACGAGGGCGTGTGACGGCGGAGGTTTTTGCTCGGACACCCTGAGTGGTTAAGGGGGGAAGATTAATCCGGCAAAATATTCCTTAATGACGGATCCGCCTTTTCCGCCACCAGCCTTGATGCTCGATACAGTGACGGAAAAGTGCCGGCGTCGGTCCACCAGCCATTGACCACGTCGTAAGTCATTTCCCCGCGCTGGATATAAGCATTATTGACGTCGGTGATTTCCAGCTCGCCCCGACCGGACGGTTTTAAGGTTTTGATAATGTCGAATACATTGGAATCATACATATAGACACCAACTACCGCCAGATTAGTGGCAGGATGTTTGGGTTTTTCATCAATCCGCAACACCCGATTACCATCGATGGTCGCCACCCCAAAGCGATGTGGGTCGGTGACTTCTTTCACCAGGATTTTCGCTCCTTTCCCCTGTTTTCGATATGACTCTACAAATGCAGTTATCTCATTTTCAAAAATATTATCTCCCAACACCACCGCAATCGAATCATCCCGACAGAAGAATTCTGCCAATCCCAACGCTTCCGCAATTCCGCCTTCCCCTTCCTGATAGACATAATTGATATTTTTAAGCCCGAATTCCTTACCGTTTCCCATTAAGCGCAGGAAATCACCGGGATTGTTTCCACCGGTAACCAAAGTCACTTCGGTGATTCCAGCATGAGCCAACAATTCGATGGGATAGTACACCATCGGTTTGTTGAACACCGGTAACAGGTGCTTGTTGGTGATTTTCGTCAACGGATACAGCCGGGTTCCCAGACCGCCGGCAAGGACGACGCCCTTCATAGGTACTCCTAAATGTTTATCACCGCTGGCAGACGCCCTCGTCTGCCAGTCAAATCTTAGTTTTTCCGTCACACGGGGGCGTATGACGGCGGATAAATCATAGTTGTCAGGTGGGGACACGACCCAAGCGCTTCAGTCGCCCGACAGCACAAACAATGTAACCCCCTTTCATTCCCACCTACGATGGTAGGGGGGAGAATGCTACGCCATCTTCTTCTTGAAAAACTCTATTGTCTCCTGCATCCCGTCTTTGATATGGACTTTCGGCTCCCAGCCCAGCAGTTTCTTGGCGCGAGCAATATCAGGACGCCGCACTTGAGGATCATCAATCGGCAAGGATTTTTCCACAACCTCACTTGTAGAACCCGTCAAATTGACCACCAGTTCCGCAAATTCCCGGATGCTCATCTCGTGAGGATTGCCGATATTGACCGGATCGCACGCATCGGACATCATCAACCGGTAGATGCCATCGACCAGATCGGACACATAGCAGAAACTGCGGGTCTGGCTGCCGGACCCAAAGATGGTCAACGGTTCGTTGCGCAGCGCTTGGTTGATGAACGTCGGTACCACTCGACCGTCATGCGCGCGCATCCGAGGTCCGTAGGTATTGAAAATCCGAGCGATCCGGGTGGAGACTTTGTGATAGCGATGATACGCCATCGTTAAGGCTTCTGCGAATCGCTTGGCTTCATCATACACACCACGAGGACCGATCGGATTGACATTCCCCCAATAACTCTCGGATTGTGGATTGACCAAGGGATCGCCATATACCTCCGAGGTCGATGCCAGCAAAAATCCGGCGTTTTTGGCTTTGGCTAATCCCAAAGCTTTGTGCGTGCCAAGCGATCCGACTTTCAACGTCTGAATCGGCAATTCCAGATAGTCGATGGGGCTGGCGGGACTGGCGAAATGCAGAATATAGTCCACTTGACCTTCGATGTAGATGTAATTCGTCACGTTGTAATGGATGAATTGGAATCGGGGGTTATGGATGTGGGCAATATTGTCGATGGTGCCGGTGGATAGGTTGTCGATACAAATGACCTCATGCCCTTCAGCCAGAAGCCGATCTACCAGATGCGATCCTAAGAAGCCAGCACCACCAGTTAGGATGATACGCAAGCAAACCTCCAAATACTGAGTTGGCAAGTTAACAAGTTCCAAGTCTCAAGTACCCCCCTTTTGTTCCCCCCTGCAATAGCAGGTGGGAATCGCTCTGTGCCGCAGGGTGTCTTTACCTTGCGGATAGTCCCGTTCCGTGTCATTCCCGCGAAAGCGGGAATCCAGACGCGGTTGGTGTCAAGTGCGCATGCATGATGCAAGAACCAGCCGTCATCGCGTAGGTGCCGGCTTCGCCGTGCACCGTGTCCTTTAGGGCGTACGATAAATCGGCGCCTACGCGGTCGCCTGTCAATGTAAGAAATATTATAGTTATTGTCAAGGCGGAATTGGAGAGGATTGGCAATATATTCCTGCGGTCAGGTGCGGACACCCGACCGGACTGTGCTGTTGGGTTACGGACATGAGCCCTAACCCAACCTACATCGTGCAAAAAGGTCTTGCTTTTGGGCGAGTTTCTGGTTATCTTGAGACCAAGGACCAAAGGCTCCGTGCCGCAGGGTGTCATCACTCTGCAGGATCGGTTCCTGTCAGGTGAGGGCACCCGACAGCACAATCAATATCCAAGTGCTGCGGGGTGTTGTTCCCGCCAGGTTTCAAGTCCCGCCTTGCCGAGATGTAACGGTAGGGCAGGATGATCGCTGCCGGGTTACGCTTCGCTTGTCCAAATGGACGCCTACGGCGAAACCCAGCAGCAACAACCCTGCGGAGTAAACTACCGTCAGGGGAGAACACCTCACAGCGCATTCAAGACCTGGATTCCCGCTTTCGCGGGAATGACACGAGGCGGTCAGGCGGGGACGCCTAACCGCACATCAATAGAGATTCTTCACTTCGTTCAGAATGACCAACAGGAACCATGACCGCTCCCAAATTAGACAATGGAGAATCACCTCGCCCACCGATGGCGTTAATCGGCACTGGTCCGGTGAGCCGCAGCCTGGGCTGGGCGATTTGTCATGCCGGATATCCGATTTCGGCGGTGATCGGATTGGAATTGGAGCAAGCTCGCAATATGAGGAGACAGCTCGGCGCAGACATTGCGAGCACCAGCGTTGCAGCTATTCCAAATCGCACCAGAATCTTTGTCCTGGCGGTTACAGACGATCGAATCGTTGCAGTGGCAGAAAGACTGGTAGAACTGGACTTTCTTGACAAGGCTTGTACCGCTATCCACTGTTCCGGTGCGCTGCCCGCGAGCGTTATGGCGCCCCTGCAAGCCTTCGGGGTGAGTCTCATGTCGTTCCACCCCATGATGGCTTTCCCGCGTGGGTCACGGAAACGGTCGCTGCGCGGCATCAGCATTGGAATCGAAGGCAATTCCCAAGCGGTACAATTGGGAATGCGAATCGCCCGCGACATTGGAGCTATTCCAGTCGAGATTCCCACTGAGTGGAAAACGACCTACCATTTGGCAGGAGTATGGGCGTCGAATTTTCTGGTGGGGCTCATCAGCCAGGCGGCGTCTCTGATGGACGAAATCAGCCGCGACGGCAACAAAAGTCTGCAAATCCTGGAACCGCTAATCCAGGGAACCATCGACCAGATCAAACGTACTGGAATCGAGGGGGCTTTGACCGGTCCAGCCATGCGCGGCGACATCGGCACCATCCAGAAGCATCTGGAGATTCTCAGTTCCCAACATCCCGAATACGCTGAGATATATCGACTTATGACGAATTACATCATCAGGACATTGGTCAAAGACCCCGGCGACAATCACCGGCGAATTCTCCATCTGCTCGAAGACCATTGAGGGGAAACATAGAGAAAACGGCGCTTCGCGTAGGGGCGGAGCCGGTTTCCGGCTCTTGCCCAAACGCTTTTTGTGCTGTCGGGTGTCCCCACCCGACAGCAAGTGGTCCCGCCGGGTGAGGACACCCTGCGGCACGTGAGACCTTCCCCCCTTCGGTAGTAGGGGGGAACAAAAGGGGGGTTGTATTTTAGCGGGAAGGACAAGGCGACCCTCGGCACATCTAATGGCAGCCGAAGCGTGGCTTCGGCATCAATGGCGGTAGCACGGCTACCGCACTCCAAAGAGACAAGTATGGACAAACGACGAGTCCTGTGGGCGGATGACGAAATCGACCTGTTGAAGGCGCACATCTTGTTCCTTGGTCAACGAGGGTACGAAATTATTCCCGTCACCAACGGCGAGGACGCGATTCAACGGGTCAAGACCGAGGATTTCGACGTCATCTTCCTGGACGAGATGATGGCGGGCAAGACCGGATTGGAAACGCTATCCGTGCTGAAGGCGATCCGCCCCGACATCCCGGTGATCATGATCACGAAGAGCGAAGAAGAGAGCGTGATGGAAGATGCCATCGGTCAGCAAATCACGGATTACTTGACCAAGCCCGTCAATCCGTCTCAAATCCTGTCGGCGTTGAAAAAGGCGACCGAGTTGCGGAAATTGTCCCAGGAGCGACTTGCCAAAAACTACGTGGCGGAATTCCAGGAGCTTTCCCAGGTGGCATCTGAAAACCCCGACTGGAAAGACTGGATCGACCTGCACGTCCGGATGTCTCAATGGGAAGTGGAATTGGACCGGTTTCCGGATCTGGGCTTGGACCAGCCGTTGATCGACCAGAAAGCCCAGAGCAATATCGCATTTGCCAAATATGTCGAAAAATACTACACCGATTGGATCTGGGGAAGAGTCAAAGATCGTCCGTCTCTCTCGGTGGATGTGGTCACCAAGTACCTCATTCCCTTGATCCGCCAGGAGAAACGCGTCCTATTCGTCGTCATCGATTGCCTGCGTCTGGACCAGTGGTTGGCGTTGGAGCCCATGTTGTACGATTATTTCCAGATCCAGAAGGACTACTACTATTCGATTTTGCCCACCGCCACGCCCTATTCCCGGAACGCCCTCTTCAGCGGCAGATTTCCGGGCGAGATGGAGACTCAATTCCCTGAATTGTGGCAACGTTTGGAAGACGACGAACTGTCCGCCAACCGCTTCGAACGGCAATTCCTGGATCGGCAGTTGGAAGAGAAGGGTATCCGCCTCCATCCTGAGCCCAGATATGTCAAGATAATCGACCACGAAGAAGGCAGCCGGGTCGCAAAACAGGTCTCCAGTTTCTTCGACTACCACCTGGTGTCGATGGTGTTCAATTTCGTGGATATGTTAGGGCACAGCCGCGGGTCATCGGACGTGTTGAAAGAGATGGTTCCGCACGAAGCCGCCTATCGGTCCGTGCTCCGGTCATGGCTGGAACACTCATCTCTATTGCAGATTCTGAAAGCGTTCTCCAGCCAGGATATTACGGTCGTGATCACTTCTGACCACGGCAGCGTCCGGGGACTTCGAGGCGCCAAAGTGATCTCCGACCGGGAGGCTTCACCGAATCTCAGGTACAAATACGGACGAAACCTAAAGTGCGACAGCAAGCAGGCGCTTTTGATATCAAATCCGGAGGAATACCGCCTTCCCAGGCGAGGTTTGAACACCACGTACCTGATCGCCAAGGAGTATTACTTCTTCGTGTACCCCGCCAATTTCAACCAGTATGTCAATATGTACAAGGGCAGCTTCTATCACGGCGGCATGACCATGGAGGAGATGATCTTGCCGGTGATCACTATGACCGGGAAACGATAATCGGCGTTGCGGCAGCAAGAAGAACCCCTCTGTACTTCCCCCCTACGACAGTAGGGGGGAAAAGAAGGGGGGTCGGTCGCGCGGGCAGGACGCCCGTACCACTTGCTAACTTGCTAACTAAGATGAGGCATATACTTCCATGCAGCGATATACACATGTGATTCTGGTGGTGCTTTCAGGAATTGTCTCTTCTTTCGCTCAGGACAGCTTGAATGTCACCATGGTAGGAAGCCTTGGCATGTCCAGCGCCTATGGCGTGGCGCTATCAAGCAACTTTGCCTACGTAGCAGATTACTACGACGGTCTGAAGGTAATCGACATATTCGATCCTGCAAATCCAGTCGAGGTCGGTAATTTCAACCCGCCGGGCAACGCCTGGGCTGTGGCTATAGCTGACAGTCACGCCTACGTAGCGGACGAGACGGCTGGTTTGCGTGTCTTGAACGTGGCTAATCCCGCCCTGCCGGTAGAAGTGGGCAGTTTCAACAGCCCGGGCTATGCATACGGCGTAGCCGTATCGGGCAATTACGCCTATGTAACGGATGGGGATACGGGGCTGTGGGTGGTGAACGTGGCTAATCCCGCCAGTCCTTCGGCGGTAGGTCGTTATCGTACTCCGGGTAGTGCCAGAGGAGTAGCGGTCTCCGATCACTACGCCTTTGTGGCGTATGGCACTGCAGGTCTTCGCATTGTGGACGTAATTGACCCCGCTCATCCGGTGGAAGCGGGATTCTGTTATACCCCGGGTACTGCCTATGGCGTGGCACTATCTGATGGTTATGCCTATGTGGCGGACAGGGATGCCGGGCTTCGAGTGATCGATGTCAGTTATCCTGTCCAGCCAGTAGAGGTCGGCTTCTTCGATTCGCCGGGTGATGCCTTAGGGGTGGCGGTCTTAGGGAACTACGCCTATGTCGCGGATTGGATCGCCGGTCTCCGAGTAGTGGACGTCCATAACCCCACCAATCCAGTGGAGACGGGGTACTACGATACCCCAAGCGAAGCACATGGCGTGGCAGTATCCGGTAGCTGCGCCTATGTCGCTGACTACTTCCATTTCGAGATCTTCGACTGCTCTGCCGCGCTTCCGGTGCCGAATTCCGAACCGGCTCATATTGGTCGAAACTATTCCTTGCTTCCCGCTTATCCCAATCCCTTTAACTCCGCCACCACTCTCTCATACAAAGTGGCAACGAGTGGGCGGGTGCGACTGATAATCTACGATATTCTTGGCAGCAGAGTCGGCACTTTGGTCGACCGCACGGTTGCGCCAGGAATCTATTCTGCGATATGGGATGCTGGAGATCTGGCGTCGGGCATCTATTTCTGTAGGATGGAGGCGGGGAATTTCCAGCAAGCCAGAAAGTTAGTGCTCTCGAAGTGAGGAAGTGTGAAAGTTGGAAAGTTAGAAAGTTCGGGTCGAAAGATTCCGGATTCCAGCTTTCGCTGGAATGACGGGAAAACGATCACGAGCCAAAATGCAGAAGAAACCCGGAAGTGGGGGGAATCATTGGCGAAAAGCTTAGCGCCGGGCGATATCGTCGCCTTGAGCGGCGAACTGGGCGCCGGGAAAACCGTACTGGCGCAAGGCATCTTGCGAGGCTTGGGCGTCGAGGAGATCGTCCAGAGTCCGTCCTTCATCATGGCGCGCGAATACAACTGCCGGATTCCGGCAGTCCACCTCGACCTCTATCGGTTACGTGGGAGCGAGGAGTTCCGCGCGATCGGGCTGGACGAATACCTTGACGATCGACATATCGTCATCATCGAATGGGCGGAAAAGATCGAAGACCTGCTGTCAAGAAGGTGTCAGGATCACAGGGATCCTGACCTACGGCGCTGTCATCGTATATCAATTGCATGGGGAAAAAACCATCCTAATCAGCGAGTAATTACGTATCGGGAAATGTTGGTTAGTTAAAAAGTCTGAAGGTTACAAAGTCTGAAAGTTGCCCCCCCTTTAGTTCCCCCCCACGTAGCAGGGGGGAGAGATTATCTGCTGGCGTTGGAGACCTCAGGGAAAACCGTATCTTTCGCAGTTCTCGAAAACGACCAGCTGGTCTGCGAGGTGCTGACCAATCTTGCCGTGCAGCAAAAAGACAGTTTTGCATTGTGGATCAGTCAATGGTTGAGCGAGATCGGCATATCGGTCGGACAATTGACCGGCGTGGCGGTGTCGACGGGTCCCGGTTCCTTCACAGGTCTCAGGGTCGGAATGTCCCTGGGGAAAGGCATCTGCCTGGCGCGAAACATCCCACTTTGGGCGGTGCCGACGCTTACAGCAATGGCTTACAGTATCCCACCCACAGACCGATTGTTGTGCCCGACCACGTTCGCCAGGAACGGGGAATGCTACGCGGCGCTATATTCGAATGCGTCCGGCAGGATCTTGCAATTGGAGCCGCCGTTCGTGACCGACACAGCAGGACTTGCGAAGCGGTTGACCAAACCGGCATGGATCTGGGGGGAAGGCGCGTTGGCGATACAAAACGACCTGGAGACTCTGCTGAAGAAGGATCAACCTATCCAGCGCAGCGACCTTTTCCTGCCGCGAGCTTCGGCGATCGCCAGGCTGGCACAACAACAGATTGCGAATGGCGAGACACCTGCTGCCCCTGATCTGGAACCGTATTATTTGAAGTCGTTTTCGCGGTGACCCCCCTTTTTTCCTACTGCTGTAGGCGGGAAAAGACTGGATTCCTGCCTTCGCAGGAATGACAATGTGTGCCGCAGGGTGTCCTCACCCTGCGGAAATTGGCTGTCAGGTGGGGACACCTGACAGCACTAATGATGTTGGGTTACGCAGACTAACCCAACCTACACTGGGCGGCGGGAAATGGGAGTTGAATTATGGTGCTATTCCATATCGGCTTTATCCCTATCACGATTATCGACGTCCTCGACATCCTGGCGGTGTACTTCGTGTTCTACAACCTGTACAAGATCATGCGAGGCACCAGAGCCAGTCAGATGTTCGCCGGATTGCTCATCATCTCGATCGGGGCGTTCTTCGCGCAAATCCTTAATATGCGCGGGTTGACGTGGATTATCCAGAATGTCGCCACGGTATGGGTAATCGCGTTCGTGATTCTGTTTCAACCGGAACTCAGGCGGTTGTTGGTGCAGATGGGTCAATCCAGGTTAGTGCGCCGATTCCTGAAAATCGAGCCGGTTTCCCGAGTATTGGATGCGTTGGGTAAAGCTGCGGAGGAGCTGTCTGACAAACGGTTCGGCGCGCTGTTCGTCATCCAAGGGGATACCGGTATCAAAGGTGTCACCGAGACCGGCGTTCGCCTTCAGGCGGAAGTAACCCCCGAACTCCTGGTCAGTATCTTCTTCCCGAGGTCGCCATTGCACGATGGAGCCGTCATCATCGCCAACGAGATGATCGAAGCGGCTCGGTGCATATTGCCTCTGACCCAGAATCCCAACGTGGAAACCACTATGGGGATGCGGCACCGTGCCGCCCTGGGAATCACTGAGGAATCCGACTGCGCCGCCATTGTGGTATCGGAAGAGACCGGCAGGATATCTTTGGCACATGAAGGTCGTTTCCTGCACCGGAATTTGAACCGCGAACTGCTTGCGGTATATTTAACCCGAATCTTCACCAAATTCGCTTCTAAGCCGAGCAGCGCTAAAGTCAGACGGGACCGTCGCATGAGAGCAGGCTCGGCGGCATCGGATTAGCCACTAACTATCTATTATTATTACAGTATGACACGCAACGACTCACCCAAAAAGCGCATCGGACCCATCCTGGAAATCCTGTCCCGGACGTATCCGAATGCCACCTGCGCTCTGCATTTCAAGAATCCCTATCAACTCCTGGTAGCGACCATCTTATCCGCTCAGTGCACCGACGAACGAGTCAACAAGGTCACGCCGGAATTCTTCAAACGCTATCCCGACCCCAAGACTCTGGCGAAGGCTCCGCGCAGCGACATCGAAGAAGCAATTCGTTCCACCGGTTTCTTTAGGAACAAAGCCCGAGCGTTGCAAGAAAGCGCTCAGGCTTTGATTGATAATCATGGCGGGCAAGTCCCTGCTACCATGGAAGAGATGGTGAAATTGCCGGGGGTGGGTCGGAAGACGGCGAATGTGATTTTGGGGACGGCGCTGGGGGTGGAAAGCGGGATTGTGGTGGACACGCACGTCAAGCGGGTGTCCGGTCGGTTGAGGTTGACCAAGCAAGCTGATCCCGAAAAAATCGAGCAGGATTTGATGAAGTTGGTTCCGCGAGGTCAGTGGGTGGCGTTCGGTCACCAGATGATCTGGCACGGACGGCAAATCTGCATCGCCCGCAAACCGAAATGTAAGATCTGCCCGTTAGCAGAATTATGTCCCAGCGCGATGTTATGATCGGGCGTGCGCCGTGAGGGCGCTTTTTCACCTTAATGCTCTTACTGCATATCTGTTATTTGTTGATCGAGATTCGGAGTGGACCTTGGCTCCGGCTCTTTTAGGTTCGATCGTATCATATGTTGAAATTGGGTAGGCAAATATCAGGAGACCATTATCTCCATCGGCGGCGAGAAGAAAGTCAGACCCGCAAAAGACTCCGGTGCACGATCCAAAGGGGTACGTATAGTAATGCCCAATCAGTAAAGGATATTCCGGATCCGAAACATCAAAAAGCATGAGCCCGGTTGAGCCCAGAGCGATAGCCAGATAGTTCTCCCGGCAATGCATGTCGATAGTGATAGTGCCCACAGCGATTTCGTTCACCATGACCGGCATAGTAGGGGACTGTACGCTCAACACTCTGACATAGTTTCCCCCCGCAACATAAAGATATCCGCTTGGTCCCGCACAGATAGGACCTTCCGACGGCAAATCCAAATCCAAGCTTCCTATTACTTGGGGAGAGTACGGATTGGACATTTCAACAACACAAAGATGATCCGAATTCGGATAACTGCCACGCAGCATGGCATAGATATAAGGGTAGCTTAGAGTGACATCTACGGTCTCACCGGTGGATAGTGTGGCTATCGGTTGCAGACTTGATGGATCAGCTATATCAACAATCACAATACTTTGGGTAAACCAACCTGTCCCTACGACGGCATATGAAGTTTCGACAGCCAACTGTTCTCCGTCATAAATCTCTACCTGCGTCAATTGTATCGGCAGGTTAGGCGTGGACACATCGAAAGAAAACAATGTCTCATTGAACGTTGCATTGGAAAGGAGGAACACATTTGGGTCGCTGACTTCGAGACTATATGAGGAGAAATTCCCACTTTGACCTGTGACGTATGGAGCGGTCGGAGTACTTATGTCCACGACCTGTAATCCATAGCCGGAGGTCGCGAGATAGGCGTGATTCTGGTCCGCGGCTACCCTGTTTGCTCCACCTGGTATTGCGCAGCTACCGATTAGCTGCAAGTCTAAAGATAGCATTATTGGGTCGGAAGAAGGCGACAATTCATTCATCTCGTCCCTTGATCGGACACGTATGGAATATGGACCTTGTTCACCTGAAAACAAGAACCCGACCGTTTCGCCGCTGGGAAAATAGCTTGACCAATCTCCTGCTGTTTCCTGGCTGTTGGAATAGAAAAAATCCTCAATTTGGAATTGATAGGCAACTTCATCACCATCAGAATCTGTACAGGATACTAAAAGAGTGCAGGGCACAGCTAGCGGAGATGAGCCTGATGCAATAGACAATATTGGCGTGTTTGGAGGACTGTTCCGATCAGTAGGGAGTGTGACGCAACTACTCAGAATAGCTATGGACAGTGCAAGAGAGGCTATGAGAAAAGAATGACCACAGAACCTCATCATAATTCTCCTACTCCTGATTTATAGTCTGCCTTTTGCGGCAATACCAAAATAGATTACCTCCGGCATGTCACTGAAGCGTCCCCTGAGTCTGATTCCTTCTTCCAGCTTATATCTCGTGGCGAATCTCAACATCAAGAGTCGTTGATACCCGAGAACAAGACCAAAGCTATTACCCAAAAACAGACCAGTTTCAAGACCAGCGTTCAAACCCGAATACACCACGACACCTCCTTCGCCCTCCCCACCGACTGTGATGTCATACTCGGACAGACCTACCGGGATGGTCAGACAGGGCGAAATCTTTAGTGGACCCGCCCTGCAGAAAAAGAGACTGCCAAATTCAAAATACGCACTCGCGATGGTAGATTTTATTGGTTCCAGTGAAGTTCCGTACTCGGGCATTTCCCAATTCAGTATATAGCCTGCCTGCCACCATCCCATCCCCACTCTTCCGCCATACCCAAAATGTTTGTTCACTGTGAATTCCCGAGTGGTATTCAGGTAGAAGCCCAAGTAGTCAGTCTGCTGTCTAGGGCTGGTGAAGAAGTGCGTTTGTACACCCTCGACGTTCATGATTTGGTCGATTTCAAATCGCGTCCTGGCATAGTTTGAACCTAAATGTACCAGCGTAGTCTCTGTTCGGTCGGCAAAAGATACGCAAGCCACAGCGCATAGGAGGACCAAAACGAATAGAATCGCCGAACTCCCACTGTGACTGATATGCATCACAACCTCTTTAGCTGATTTGTCAGGATCGCAGGGATCCTGACATACGTGACGATTGTCGCTTAACGATTGTACAAACTCTTTGAAGTCTTGGTTCAGCACCGTATTTCCAATGATGGTATTCTTGACGAATCCGCTCTAAGGCTTCCAGACGCACTTCGTAAGGCAACGATTGCCAGTAGGCGAAGTCGCTTTCCCGGTCGTGCAAGCTGACTTTTCTCACGGTTTTCTGAAGTCTGAAAATGGATTCCATGATTGAATTGGATACTATGAATGAGCAAATCTAAGCAGAATTCAGCAGAAAGTCAAGGACTTTTCGGTCCGAGATTCGGTGCCCGCCAGGTTACATTCCGAAGCGGAATTTCAAACCTGGCGGGAACATATTGTTGGAAACGGCGGGCAGGGCTCAAGCCCGCCCCTACGCGGGATTGCTTCGCTACGCTCGCAATGACGGATGAAGCCTGGATTCCCGCTTCCGCGGGAATGACACATGGGCAGACCTATCGTTCCACTTCATTGCGCAGGGGGAGATTGCTTCGCTTCGCTCGCAATGACAGATGTCGGGTTTCAAGGGAACCCGACCTACCAGACTGCCTGGATCCCGCATCAAGTGCGGGATGACAAAGAAGAGTCTCCTGCTCGTTCCCCCTTCCTTAAAGCAGGTGCGAAGGTCAAGAAAACGGCGACCGCTGTCATCGCCAGATTTTCGATGATTTTCTGCAAACCGACGCGGTGGGCACGGGCAATCTGATCCGCAGTGTGCCCGAAACAGCCGCAATCGATGTCCAATCCCCTAATCACCGCCGAGATCACTGCCAAGGTGAATACAATCAAGAGCCCCAGAATCACAATATTCCCGCCCTTCTTCCACACTCCAGACACTACAGCAAATCCCGATAGCAGTTCGATCCAGGGCAGCCATAACGCCGCCAGATTGTAGCTCCAGGACGGCATGAAACGGTAGTTGCGGATATCCCTGGCGAAATCATGCACTTCCAGGATTTTGGGAACGGCGGAATAGACGAAGATCAAACCCAATGCGATTGCAAGCAGTGGAATCAGTCCGACCCTCCCCAGCAGAAATCGAAGTAGCGTTACCCAAAAATATATGAGCAGCAATGCGCCCACGCCATTCGTTACGGCTTGGGACGACCAATGTGCCACAGAGAAAAGGAATTGCAGCCCATCGACCAGCGCCGTTAGAGGCCACAATAATACTAACGGTCGAGCCGCAACACCGGAAGATCCAAACAGAAAGACGATTGCTGCCACATACAGCGCCACGAAAATGATGATCCTGGACGCAACCGACATTCGATCGTTCCAATTCATGGCGTTCCCCCTTTGGTGATCGGGAGTCCGGAAGCGCTCCATTCCGCCCACCCGTCTTCGTACTCGAAGATCCTTTTGTAGCCGTGCTGTATCATGTACAGCGAAAGGTCATAGGACAAATCGCAGTCCTGACCATCGCAATAGACGATCAGCATGGTATCCTTCGGGATTTCCGAAAGGACTTTTTGATAGGGATCGAGATTCTCGAAGGGGATGTTGACGGCACCTTTGATATGCCCGGCGGCATAGGACTCAGGCAATCGGGCATCGATAATCACCGCATCTTTCCCACGATGCTTTTCGACTTCTTCCAGATGGATCAAGATGGGGAAAGGCGCTGAGGTTGAGTCTCTCAGGGAATCCGCCGGGACGGGCTTCAATTCCTGCATCGACATCTTGGTGGAAATCCACGGCACATCATCGGATCGGATAGTATTCGACAATCCGCCGACTGCGGCTGCAACGATGATAATCGCCAAGGCTTGTAGGATGGCTTGCTTCATTCGGGAAGGCTGTGGTTACTTTCGTGGTGGGTCAGAAGGCTGACCAGGATTTTGAAGGCGTCATCAGGGGAATCACACATGTGGAAGAGCTTCAAATCCTCCGCCCGGATCGTCCCCCATTTGATCATGGTATCGAAATCGATCACTTTTTTCCAATATTCTCCGCCGTACAGAATAAGGCACAAGGGCTTGGTGACCTTCTGTGTCTGCACCAATGTCAACACTTCGAACATTTCGTCCAGCGTTCCAAAGCCCCCTGGAAACATCACCAGGGCTTTTGCCAAATACATGAACCAGTACTTCCGCATGAAGAAGTAATGAAACTCGAAGCCCAGGTGAGGCGATATATAGGGATTGGACTGCTGCTCGTGGGGCAGACTGATGCACAGACCGGCGCTTTTCCCGCCAGCCTCATAGGCGCCGCGATTGGCGGCTTCCATGATGCCTGGACCTCCGCCGGAACAGACCATGAAGTATCTGGAATTGCGGGGTCGTTTCCGGTCCCATTCCGTGATCATTCGAGCCAGAGTGACGGCATCCTCATAGTACCGCGACAGGTGCGCCGTGGCCTTGGCGGATTCCAGACGGCTCAGTTGATCGGATGTTGGGGACGCCACACCGGCGAGCTCCTGCTCCATACGGGCGAGTTCTTGCCGAGCGACGTCAGGTGGTCTGGCGCGGGACGAGCCGAAAAACACGATAGTATCGGATACGCCCTCGCGACGAAACCGCTGCGCAGGTTCCAGATATTCGGTTAACATTCGGACGGTTCGACCATCCGCTGAGTGCAGGAAATTCTTGTTATTATACGCTTTGACGAGCTTCTGGCGTTTGGGCGCCATAATATCCCTCTCGAATGAAATGATTGATAGCGTGTCAGGCGAGGGCGCCTGACACCACGGCGAAATACAATAGGTCAATCGGTGTCAGGTGAGGACACCCGACACCACTTCAATGACGTCGGGTTTCTTCGGGACCCGACCTACAGGCTACCCCCCCTCGATTCCCCCCCGCGTAGTAGGGGGGAAAGCAAAGCGGAGACGCTACACTTCTCATTATCGGCAGAATTCGTAGTTGCCGCACCCTGGTAATACTGTTGCTCCCAAATTGAGTTCCAGTCCTTGTGACACTGCGCTACATCCTGCTGAAGACGACTCTTCCTTTCGAATCACGGCTGGCGTGCATCAAATCAATTTGACCTCGGCGCACCACGATTCCCACCGATCCCTTTTTGCAACGGAAATCGTGCAACCGATCCAGCCAGGTGCGAAAGAGCTGTTGCACCTGTTCTTTGTTCTGGTCATAGGTCTCTAAGAAATCGCTGGTGGTGTATAGGAAGAGCAGGCTGGAGTCGGCACGAACCTGGGCACCGACGATTCCATGGGGGTGGAACGCGCTCGTTACCTCTGACTCAAATTCTGCAGTGGACGCATACGGTGACTTCTTGCCGCTTCTGGAACAGCCCAGGGAAAAGCATAGCAGGCAAGCAGATGCGACAAATATGGTGAGACGCGATTCAATGGCTCTCTGCATTATGACTGACTCGATTAACGATGATTAAAACGTCATTCGGAAGTATCCCTCGAACCGGCGATCCACGCCAGGCTCTTCAAGGTAGAGAATCCCCGGACCAATATCGCCAAAGCGGCTTTCGACACGCAGCACGACGTCCTGGACTGCTCCGGAAGCATCCCAGCGGATTTCCAAATAGCCTGCCGGGGAAACAGGCGGCAACGACTCTGTCGAAAACGAGACCCATAGCCCGTCTTGACGAATCGGATACCACTGCCGCCACAGACTGCCGCCAAGGCTCACCGAATAGTGCACGGAATATCCACCGCCGACCAGAGAAGGACCAGCATGATAACGATCCCAATCAGACTGCGCATAGATTGAGACGATATGACCAGGTCGAACTGTCAGAATCGATTCCAATGACCGCTGCGATTCCCCTGTCACCTCTCCCGACACATCCATAGTCATCCAATCCACGGCATCGAATGCGATTCTCAACTGGCGGTCCGGAATGACGGTCGGACTGACGCTCGTGCCGTGGAGCGTACTCTGGATGGTGATTGGGCGACGGGAATACGCCCCCGATGCCACTACATCCATGGAATCCGGTATCTGAGCCACCATGCCCGAGTATACCGACCACGGACCGTTTCCCCAATGGGTCATGTTTCGAATGACATGAGTGGATTCGATGTTCCCGCCCGTCCATTCCCAGGACCCGCCTGTTGTAATTCGCTGCCAACTTCGATTGGCTCGAACGGTGCCCCGGTACTCGCCTCGAGTCAGATACTCATAACGGTATCCCAGGCTCAGCTCGCGAAGCCAATGCTGGAAATCCATCAGCAGCGATTGCTCATCTGTGGTTTGGCCTCCCGTAACGTACGCGGCCCATCTGGTGCCGGCGGCTCCGAATTCGCCGGACCGCCAATCGTGCAGATCCCCTGTCCCCCATTGGAGACCTGTCCGATACTGCACATTCTGTCTCGTCATGCCGATTGATCCGCCCCACAAATCTCCGGCGGGACCATCCTCAAAGCGCACCCCTGCCTGATAACCGTCGTTCGTTCCTATTCCCAAACTCCGGCGGATAATCGACCGAAAGGGTCGTTCCTCTCGATATTCCAGGTAGGCGCCTTCTGGCGACGCTATCGAACCTCCAAAACGCCGCAGATTCTGATCTCCCCAGAAGCCTTCGCCTTCCAAAGACACCACCTTAGACGCAATCTGCCGCCGAATCCTGGTGCGATGGGGGATTCTGAAGTCGGCTGCTTGAGTGGAGGATGTCATGGCGTCTGCCATGCCCAGCATATAGTCCACCAAAGCTTCGCCGCCGCCTTCCACTCCCCAGCGATCCTGCATCCAGGGATTCAGAGTGCCGGTGGCGCCGTACCGAAGGTTGCTGAGTATCTCGCCTTCCAGACGGGCTTGATCCCGAGGCGACATCAGCCGGAAACGGGTGTTGGGATCGGGGAGCCAGGCGGCTTCCTGTAGAAAAGATGGCTCTTCCAGACGGCGCTCTGGAACCCAGATTCCAGGCGGACCACTACCAAATTCCAGAGATCCTTCGCCATCGATGGCAATCGTGACCACGCCCGATTGGTAATTGTATGGCAAGACAAATCCGCGGAATCTGACCATGCCGGGGTCGCCCATGCCGGAAATGCGAATTATCACCGAATCGTCGCAGGATTCGACATAGCCTGACCATCGAATCCTGTCCTGCCACATCGTGCCGCTGATGCGACGCGATACCTCGATGGTGATCCCCAACTGATCCAAGTATGTGGCGTCCCGAAAGGATAGTGCCACTATGTCGCCGGAAGCGTCTCTTCGCAACCAGATTCGAGCCGCGTCGGTTACGACGCCGCCCGCAGCGATTTCCGAGCCATCGCCGACCATAATCATGTCTTCGAAACGACCGCCGGAACTTGCTACCGGAAAGTACCCGTTGCTGTAAGCACCTTGCTCGATACCTTCCAATATCCAACCTGCCGCCTGCGGAGACCCCGAAACTGCGATGGGCGTCACCCTGATCTGGTCATCGGGAATCAGAAGGAAGGCAGCTTGCTCAGGATTGGCCCACGTCATTTCGACGCGCTGATGCAATTGGCGGTGACTGGGCTGGTAGGAATGATACGATCGCGAGATGGCTGAGACCTCCGGTGCGGAAACCGCAGCCAGTGGAATCAGACTTAGCGACGCATCGCCATTATCCCAACGATATCCTCCTTGTGTGGCTGGTATGACATCGCTCGGCGCCTGGAACAGCGACACCATGTTGGCATCAGAATTTCCCGGCGCTTGATCCTCCAGCAAGACATAGGAATGCCCCGGGACCAGGATGCGGCGGACGACCTGCTGCAGTCCGTACTGCATGTCAACCCGGCAACCACCCACCAGCGGTCCGTCAAAGACGCCGCGCATTGATCCGCCTGGATCGCCGCCCAGAAGCGGATTCTTTTCCGGTCCGCGACCGTCCATTAGTATCATATTGTGCGACCCCGGGTGACGATAGCCTTCGTAGTCGGGGTCGTCAGTCCCGCCGGGTCCGTAACCCGCATCCACCAGTAACGGATGGCTTCCTTTCTGGATCAGAAGATTGCCAGGGTCAACCTGCTCATGCCGCCCTCCGAATGTGGAATATGGCTCGCCCAATAATAGCATCTGGAAGGCATCCTCACCCCACCCGCTGCGAAATACCGCCGCGCCGCCGTCCGGAAAAATGCGGCTGGGGGGACCTCCCGGAGGTCGAGCCCGCGGCAAGGTTGACGCGAATGCCAGAGCATCGACCATATTGGGTTGATATCGGACATACAGGTCCTGCCGGCGCTCATAACTCCACCAGATGACTTCCGGATTCCGAGCCAATGCTATCAACAGTGGTTCCCACAGGTTGATTTCCGTCCAGCCATCGTCGGTCGGCGATACCGAACCATCAGGATTACTGGTGAAGATCATCCAATCGAACAGCGCATTCAACCTGGGATGACGGGCAAGATTCCGATGATAGATGCGGTGGACGTACTGATAGTATGGAAGCAATGCCGACACACTGTACCTGGCGTAATCCGGACCCTCCCGATAGGTGCCATCAGGCAGCACCTGAGCGGCAATCGCGTAACTCTGCAGCGACATCGCTGCGTCCAGCCATTCCTGCGGCGTATGCTTACCCGTTTCGGCTTCCCCTGCCAGCACCAAAGCCATCGACGCCACTCCGGCGGAAATGACAACCGCATGATTGTCCGGCGGAATCATCGTCATTCGACCCATCAGACGGTCGCATGCGCTCGCGAATTTGGCAACAGTCTGAGCCCTCACTTGCGGGGCAAGATCATCCAGAGTCGCATCGAACGCCGCCGCGTAATGTAACAGCGCCCAACCCATCTCCAGATCATCACCCCAGCCGATGCCGGCAGTTCCGCCCTGGAACGACATAACTTCCGGCAAAGAGGCAATCGCACCGAATGCTTGCTCCGCCGCTGTCAAGTACCGGCGATCGCCGGTCATCCGATACACCGCTGCCAGAGCCTTAACTGACGCCGCCCGGTTCTTTTCCAACATGCCGGGATCGTCCAATCCGCCATTAACCCAACAATCAGCTTCGGCGATGATCAGCCGGTAGTACCCTTGCCACGGCTCCTGGTATCGGAATCCTTCGACTCTGGAAAAATCCATCAGCCGGGGATGGGGCAACGCCGGATCAAGCATCAATCTGGGATATTCCAGTCTTGCCAGAGGCAATAACTGCCCGGGATCGATGCCGCGGACCTCGGCTTGAATCGGACCCACAGCAAGTGACGTCAAGACGCTTTCGAGCCACGAGGGAGTATCGACGCTATCGGGCTTGGCGCGGACTGGCTGACCGCAGAGGTCACTGCAGATCACCAAGAGGGTCCCCAATATCGGTGTCAAAGAGCGGGCAAAGAACATCAACGGCGGCGTACCCCGTTGTCGGGGATCACAGCCGCCGCATATGTTTCCTCCGAATCCCACGATAGGATCGGTTACTTCAGAAGAATCAATTTCCGAACCACCTGGTCGGATCGATCCGACAACACTGCCCAGTAGATCCCGGAAGCCTGACTATCTGCGTTCCAGGACACTTTCGTAACCCCTTCAGGCTGATACCCCTCTACAAGTGTCGATACTTCCCGACCCAGCACATCGTATATCTTCAACGAAACCAGTTGCGAATGACCGAGGCGGATGACGATATTGGTCGCAGGATTGAAGGGATTGGGATAGGGCGGATCCAGCGAAAATGCCTTCGGAACCAGCACATCGACGTTGGGAGGCACTGATCCGTAGGGCGGGTACTCCACGATGGCTCGGATGAAGTAGGTTTCCAGATAGGGATTCCACGTACTCGTGACCGGATCGAAGTCCCAGGCGCGACCATTGTTGTAAGCGTCATAGCCCAAAGCGGTGATGGTATCCACCACTCCATGACTGACCACAAAATCGCCTTGTACTATGATCTCCGCGGTATCAACCATGAAGGTGTTGAACCCAGCCGCCGTGGAAGTATCATCCCACTCCAGAAGCGTGTCCGCTGGACTTGATCCCGACCAGGCGTAGATAGCAGGATGGAACGCGCCCGGAACCCAGTGGTAGTAGATTATCGCCAGGACCTTGCATTCGGTCTGCGCGGTATCCGGCGACATCCTGACCGCCATCCGATAGCCCGGGAGCCAGTAATAGGCGCTGACCGGTACGCCGTCGTCGAAAATCAGGGTATCAGCTTCCCCGTCCGTCTGCCATGGCGTCAAGTCACGCTGGTTGGAGGCATCCCCCGGAAACGGCACCGTTACATTCCCTTTCGGAGCTGGGGCATGACGCGGCGCCATCTCGTCCCTGATATTCCGATACTGGTCAGCCCCTTGCGCCAGCGACCACAGCGTGCACGCGGCAATTGCCGCCCATAACACACTGTTTCCAATCTGCTTGTGAATCATATATCGTCCCATCCTCGATAAGTGCGAGCCAAAACGACCCTTTCTCTTGTCGAGTACCATTATACGAAATAGTCCGTCAAAAGTCAAGGACTTCAAATTATTTTCCTGAGACGGAAAATTTCTGTTGACTCCGATTCTTTTCTTGATTATCTTAAAGGCGATTCGAATCGCACGGGTGTGGTATATCCTGTCGTCAACGAGTCAACTTCGTCTTTTCAATAATCCGAGTCCGAAAAATCTTGCAAGGGAGCCAGCTATGAAGAAGACACTGCTTCTGAGCGCTTTGTCTTTGCTCGTGGTCAGCCTGCCGGCACTTGCCATCATGGTGAGTGTGTCTCCTCACTACGCCACTGTGGCTGTGGGTGAGACCATCCAGTATGAAGCGGCAGCGTATGCCAATCCCGGAGGACCTCCGATTCCGGTGGATGAGTGGACGTGGGCAGTAGAACCAGAGAGCTTGGGGACCATTTCCGAAACCGGCTTGTTTGAAGCCACACACGTCGGTCAAGGGCATGTAGAAGCCTCCTGCGTGATCGAAGGCGAGACGTACACCGGAATGGCGATGGTGCACGTCGAAGGAGAACCGCCTCCACCGCAGATCATTGTGGAAGTATTTCCCCATTGGGCAACCATCGCGATTGGCGGAGAAGTCCACTATACAGCCACCGCGCACGAAATGATGGGACCCCCGATTCCGGTCGATGAGTGGACATGGTCAGTGGAGCCGGAAAGTCTGGGAACGATTTCCGAAACCGGTGTCTTCGTTGCCACCCACCTGGGTCAAGGACATGTAATCGCCTCTTGCGTCATCGAGGGCGAGACCTACACCGGCATGGGGATGATACATGTCATGGGAGAGCCGCCCCCGCCACAGATTATCGTCGATGTGTTCCCTCATTTCGCTACGGTTGAGGTGGGCGGAGAGATCCACTACACCGCCACTGCGCACGAAATGATGGGACCCCCGATTCCGGTCGATGAATGGACCTGGTCAGTGGAGCCGGAGAGCCTCGGGACGATTTCCGAAGCCGGCGTTTTCGAAGCCACTCACCTGGGTGAGGGACACGTGATCGCCTCCTGCGTCATTGAAGGCGAAACCTACACGGGACAGGCATTCGTGCATGTCGTCGGCGGACCGCCTCCACCGCCTCCGATTATCGTGACCGTATTTCCGTGCATGGCGACCGTTCCGGTGGGCGGCGAAATGCAATTCACAGCCACTGCCCGGGAAAATCCTTGCGGACCTCCGATACCGGTCGATGAGTGGACCTGGACGGTCGAGCCCGAAAGCCTGGGAACAATTTCCGAAACCGGACTTTTCGAAGCCACCCATATGGGCATGGGGCACGTCTTTGCCTCTTGCGTAATCGAGGGCGAGACCTACACTGGCAGCGCGACGATCCATGTTATGGGCGAACCGCCGCCACCGCCTCCGATTGTGGTGAGCGTTTGCCCCTGGATGGCGTATGTTCCAGTGGGCGGCGAACGTCAGTTCTTCGCCTGGGCGCATCACCCCTGGCAGCCTCCGATTCCGGTGGACGATTGGACCTGGTCGGTGGAACCGGTTGAGTTGGGAACCATGAGCGACAGCGGCTTATTCGTAGCCGCAGCCCCTGGCATGGGACATGTCATCGCGTCCTGCGTCATCGAAGGCGAGACCTATTCCGGATTTGCTACAGTCCATGTCATCGGCGAACCACCGCCCGGCGGGACTATCTCAGGCACTGTGACGAATGAAGCCGGAGAACCGATTGCCGGCGCCCATGTTCGCGCCTTTGGCGGCATGATGTGGCCTCCGCATATGGCGGTAACCGGTGACGACGGCACCTACGAACTGACGAATCTGCCCGTCGGAACCTATATCGTACGCGCCTGCGCCTTCGGATATATCGGCGAATACTGGGACGATCAGCCCACCTGGCATACCGCAGACGAAATCGAAGTCACCGGACCGGACTTCGAATTCACCGCCGATTTCGAACTGGCGGAAGGTCCTGGTGGTCCGTTCCTGATCGCCGGAACCGTGCGTGATGACGAATCGAATCCGATAGCGGAAGCCTTCGTATTCGCCGTGGGAGCCAACAGCCAACTGTACTTCGCCGAAGCCGATCCGGAAGGCAATTTCGCGATCCAGGTGCCGGAAGGTCAATACCAGGTCTGGTCGGAATTCCCCAACTTCAATGACCAGTGGTACGACCATGCGCCCACCAGCGCACAAGCCTGGACGGTGGAAGTGGGCGCCGCACCCAGCATTTCTTCCATCGATTTCGACCTGATCCCGGTCGCGGCAACGGTCGAGAATCCCGGCACGGTCACTACAGTGACCCAATACCGTCTGGATGCGCCGTACCCGAATCCGTTCAACCCTACCACTACATTGACCTACAGCCTGGCGGCAGGATCTGACGTCACGTTGAAAGTGTACGATGTGTTAGGACGGGAAGTCGCCGCGCTGGTCAACAGCCATCAAGGTGCGGGCGATTATCGGGTCACCTTCGATGCCAGCCATCTGGCTTCCGGCAATTACTTCATTGTGTTGAATGCCGGCGGTCAAATCGCGGCTCGCAAAATGACCTTACTGAAATAACCAATCTCGTTGACAAAGAAAGCCCCGCAGGATTTGCCCTGCGGGGCTTTTCTTTTGGAGGGGGCGCCTTTGGAGTGCGCAAGTCATACTTGCGCCTTCACCTTGGGAAGCCATGCTTCCCAATGCCAAAGCACGGCTTTGGCACAGAAAGCGGCAGCATGGCTGCCGCACTCCAAAATCACTTCAACAGCACCATCTTCTGCACTGCCGAGAATCCCCCCGCCTGCAGACGATAGAAATACACCCCCGATGCCAAACTCGAACCGTCAAATGTCACATGATGAGTCCCTGCAGGTCTGAAACCATTCGTTAACACCGCGACCCGTTGACCCAATATGTCATACACTGACAAATCCACCCATCCGCTAGCAGGCAACTGGAATCCAAATCTGGTGGCTGCGTTAAACGGATTGGGATAGGCAGGCAGCAGGGAAAATCTGACAGGCACTTCCAGAGGATGGTGATTTGGAACTGACACCGCCTGGGAACAGTCGAAAATCTCAAAGTGATAGTAGTCAGCCACATAGGCGTAACTTCCTGCTGCCGCCACTCCTACCGGATCTCCGGGAGTACGGTAATAGCCCACCTCAATAGGATTGGTGGGATCAGCAACATCTAACACCCAAAGAGTCACGCCGTCGACCACAAAGGCATGGTTACCTGAAACTGCGACGCCGACTGCCCAATTTGTCGTATTGAAATAGCCCACTTCCACCGGATTCTCCGGAATAGAGATATCCACTACCCGGAGACCGCACATCCTGTCTGCCACGTAGGCATAGTCGCCCGATATTGCCACGTCGTAGGCTTGCCCGGGAGTCTCGTAGTATCCTACCTCGACGGGATTCTCTGGATCGGAGACGTCCATCACTCGCAGTCCATAATAGTGGTCCCCCACATAGGCGTAGTTGCCGGATACCGCGACATCATTCGTATAGGTTGGGGTCCCGATGCAACCCACCTCTACTGGACAAAGAGGATTGACAATATCGACCACGTGAAGACCTCCCTTATCTGCCGCCACATAAGCGTAGCCGCCTGATACCGCCACACCTTCCGCGCCAAGGATGGCACAATAGCCTACTTCAATCGGATCTTGGTGATGCGCGAGGTCCAGCACTCTAAGCCCCGCTTCCCAATCATCAGCCACATATGCGTAGTCTCCAGACACAGCGACATCGCAGGCATTTCTTGGTGTGATGCAGCGCCCGATTTCGATAGGGTTTGAGGGATCAGCCACGTTCACCATTGCGAGACCCGCCTGTCCATCCGCTACGTAAGCGTAGTTGCCAGAGATTGCCACGCCTAATGTCCACCCCGAAGAACTGTAGCTGCCGATCTCTATCGGATTTCCATGACTGGCAACATCAACTACCCGAAGACCTTTATTCCCATCCGCTACATATGCGTAGCCTCCAACTATCGACACGCCCTGGGCATAACCAGGGGAATCGTAGTAGCCTACTTCCACTGGGTTGGCGGGATCAGTTACGTCTATCACTCTAAGACCAGAATCTGTGGCTGCCACGTAGGCATGGTTGCCGAATACGGCTATACCCCAGGCATTACCGTGAGTATCGAGATAGCCGACTGCTACTGGATTTTGCGGATCAGCAATATCGACCGCACAAAATCCGAAATAACTCGCACAATAGGCGTAGTTCCCTGACAGCGCTACGACGCCGCCGGAACTCGTATAGCAGTAGCCCACCTCTACCGGGTCGGCGGGATTTACAACATTTACTACGCGAAGATAACCTGCGTCTGAAATATAGGCGTAATTGCCTTGCACCGCCACGCCCCGTACCCAACTCAGGCTGTCATAGCGCCCCACTTCTATGGGATTATGAGGGTTGGCCACACTGACGATCCTGAGATCATTGTCGCCTGCCAAATAGACATAATTGCGGCATACAGCCAGACCCCAGATATAGGTCTGAGTATCGAGAAAGCTCACTTCGATGGGTCGGGACGGAAAGGTCACGTCCAGAACCCGGAGCCCATTATAGAAGTCCGCTACATATGCATAGTTTCCGGATACCGCAACGGCGATAGCGCAACCCGGTGTATAGCAGTACCCCAATTCGATCGGGTTTGTAGGGTCGCTCACATCCAGTACTCTGAGCCCGGTCCCACAGTCCGCTACGTACGCATAGTTGCCTGAGACCGCCACGCCTTCGGCATAGCCCCAATAGTCATATAGTCTTCCGACCATGGTGACATTCAGGCTGTCCTGGGCTGCCGCCGGAACAATGCCGGACAGTGCCATCAAGACCAGCACCCCGCTTAACAGCATTCCACACCGTTTCATCGTTGGACCCTCCGGTCAAGTTAGAAGGTTGAAAAGTCTGAAAGTTTGAAAGTGGCATGGGCTTCCAGCCCTTCCCCCCTACTATGGTAGGGGGGAACATAAGGGGGGTCACATTTGGTCTTCCTTGTCAGGATCGCAGAGATCCTGACCTACCCATCCATGTTCCTGCCAGGTTTCAAGCGAAGCGTAACCTGGCAGTGATCATTTTCACCCGCCAGGTTACATCCCGATAAGCGGGATTTGAAACCTGGCGGGAACCCAACAATTACCCAAGGCAAGCCTCGAGGTGACAAAGCGCCCCCAAGGGCGCACTCCATAGCTATCTCAACAGCGCCATCTTCTGCACCGCTGAGAAGTCGCCCGCCTGCCCCGCAGGGGTCCTCGCGGACAAGCGGCAGAAGTACACACCCGACGACAAATCTGACCCATCGAACACCACCCGGTGCACCCCAGCGTCACGAACGCCATCAACCAACGTGCACACCTGCCGACCCAGCAGATCGTAAACTGTCAGTTTGACAGCCGACCGATGCGGCATGACAAACGACAGTGTCGTTGTGGGATTGAACGGGTTAGGATAGTTGGGGAGCAGCCGGAAACTGGTCGGTTGCATTGTGCCAGGATTGGGATTGACCCAAAGTTGGTCGAAGAAGTAAGCGCCCATATCCGCCACTGTCCCATCCGGATCGAGTGGTGAATTTGGATCTCCGGCATCGATGCAAGGCGACACCGGCTGCAGATGATAGTCCCCACCTTGTGGATTCACAAATGCCGGATCCTCGAAAATGTTGTAGTATGTGTCGCAGGAATCCCCATTGGCATTCGTTGAAATCAGTACGCCCACATAGAGAGGAGGACTGCCTGCGAAATTGCCGTCCTCGTTATCATTAAAATCACAGAAGGATATGGACACGTTGAACGCGGAGCTAAAGTATATCCCTCCCAATCCGTGATTCCCTTCAACGATCGTATTCCTGATACCAACCGCGGACTGGTAACACATCATCCCGCCGCCTGCATATCCGCTCGTATTGTCACTGATCGTACAGTTAACAATCTCGGGACTTGAGCCATAACAACCAATTCCGGCACCGTTTGAACCAGCTGAATTATTGGTGACGAGACAGTGAGAAATCCAGAGATCAGATGTATCCAAGACATAGATGCCACCGCCCGAAACCGAGGCGGCATTGTCCGAAAATGAGGCGTTTGCTATGGTCCCATGGCTGTACACGGAAAGGGCAACACCGCCTCCGAACTGTGCAGAGTTTCCAACAAAAGAACAGCTCTCACTTTGGATGTCGGATCCCGTTAGAAGGATGGCACCACCGTCTCCATTGTAAGCAACGTTCTCCTCAAAAGTGCAGTCGCTTATTGTCAGGTCACAAGAAACACCATAGATTCCACCGCCATGTGGCGCACGATTCCCTATGAATTGACAATTCTCAATGGTGGGACTGGCTCCGGACTGACATCCAATTCCCCCTCCCATTTGCGAGGAGATATTATCACGGATGATGCAATTCGAGATGAGAGGATAGGCTTCACTACTGCAGGCTATCCCAGCACCCACGCCAACAAAAGAATTTCCGATGATCGTGCAATGGTCAATGGTCGGACCTGACCCGGTGCACCAAATACCACTCGCCGTGCTGGTCGAGATGAGGCAGTATTCGAGTGTGGACGAACTTCCGGAAAGCCCATCGAAGATGATCCCGTTCCATCTCTGAGTCTCAGTGGCACGCAGGAACTTGATGCTATCGTTCTCGTTACCGAGGGCGGTGAGAGTACCATATACCGTAAACGGAAATGCATTACTGCCGTCGAGCAAAAAATAGAATTCCGCGCCTGGTTCTACGACAAGCGTATCATGTTGGTTGACCCATATGTAGCTCTCGACCACATATACTGTGTCTGCCAGTAGCCCGGACAGCGCGCCGGATATGAGCACTCCGGCAGGATATCCCGGGAGTTCTTCCAAGGTCACATCCGGCAACGTCAAGGGGACTGCAAAAAACTGGTCGTTTAAGGAAACGGCAATGTATCCTGGATGGGAAAAACCCACATCATAAAGACCTGGAGAAAGGTCAGCTTGATAGTGGCCGGATATGTCAGTAAAAGCCGAGTCGGTCTCGGCAGTGGGCGAGTCTGCCTCAAAGAGTACCCTTGTCCCCGAATGATTGGATTGACCCTCCAAATAACAATAGCCATCAACCTGCACCGCTAACGCAGCGCAAGTGATGGCCAAAGTTCCCGCCACAAGAACGATTGACCAAAATGACGTCTTCATGAGCGCCTCCTTCTTCATTTGAATGACGTTCTGATGCAGACTTCCGATGCTCACCTTGCGTCGGAGTGTTGCCCTCCGAAGCAAAGCGCCGTTCGAGCTTCGAAAGCCTTGACTTGCAGGTGGTGCCGATTCCTCCGTAATTAGTCAAAAAATTGAGCGAACTCTTGCCAAACGTCCCATAATTGGCAACCAGTTCGCCCATTCCGGAAATCCCTCTCCTGATTTCCGTTGTGCGCTCTCGACACCAAGAACAATATATGCTAAGATATGCCCAAAGTCAAGAGAAATTTTGGTAGGTGGCGCTTTTTCCGATTTGGAGTGCGCAAGTTTGCTTGCGCTTTAACTCCCCGAGGCTTGCCTCGGGAGTACGGGAAGCGAGCTTCCCGAACGAAAGCGGCAGCATGGCTGCCGCACTCCAAAATCACTTCAACACCACCATTTTCTGAACAGCTGAGAATTCCCCCGCCTTTTGACTTGTGTCATTCCCGCGACTTGTCCGCCTCAGGTGGAAAGCGGGAATCCAGACGCGGTTGGGTGTCAGGTGGGGACACCTGACACCACGGATAAATGTCGGGTTTCAAGGGAACCCGACCTACTTCAGCAGCACCATCTTCTGCACTGCGCAAAATTGCCCCGATTGCAGACGATAGAAATACACCCCCGATGCCAAACCAGAACCGTCAAAGGTTATTTCATGAGTTCCCGCGTCTCGCCAACCGTTGATTAGTTGTGCAACCGCCCGCCCAGTGACGTCATAAATGCTCAAGTTTACTTGTGATGCAACGGGCAGAACAAAAGACAGTTTGGTCGAGGGGTTAAAGGGGTTCGGATAATTGGGCAGCAGGCGATAGCAAGGTAGTTGTATTGGATTCCGGTCGGTTGGCGCACCCGAAGTACTGCAATTTTCCCACCAGACAACGTCATCGGCTATTTGCGCAACTCCCAATACGTCCTTATCCCCATCTCCATCCACGTCTGCCGGAAATACATCGTAAGCGCCTTCAAACCAATCGGTGATGGTGTATTCCGTGAAATTTTCCGCGCCGTCGTTTTCGTACCAAGTCACGATATAGTCGTAAGGACCGGCAGCTACCACATCCACATCGCTATCGCCATCAATGTCAGTAGCATAGAAGTGATAGGCTCCGCCGGAATGGCTATCAATGGTATATTTAGTAAAATTTCCGGCGGCATGCCTTTCCCACCAGCTTAGGTCATTGGCGTAATGCCCGGCGCTTACGACGTCATAATCCCCATCTCCATCCATATCAATAGGTTGTATCCATTCCGGGTTGTCGAAGCCGGTGGCGATGATGTGCTGACTGAAATTCTGATTGCCGTCGTTTTCATACCAGCACAGGTAATCGCCACCGTGGTTGACGGTCAGGACATCCGTGTCACCATCCCGGTCAAAATCGATGGCGGATAATCGGGCGACTTCAAAAATGTTACCATCGATCATATGCGGGGAAAAATTCTGATTGCCGTCATTTTCCCACCACCGGATTTGGCAACCACCGTCCGATGAGGCAACCACATCCATATCACCATCGGTATCCACATCGGCGCCGATGGCGTCAATCACGTAAAGGAAGTCTGTCGCGATGTCATGCCGCACGAAATTCCCCGCGCCCAGGTTCTCCCACCAGGAGACAATTCCAACCATATAGGCGGCGCCGATAATATCGATGTCCTTATCGCCATCGACATCCTCAGGGTCCACCGCATAAGCGTATTCGTAATTATCAACTAAGGTGTGCGCGGTAAAATTCTGAGCACCATCATTCTCCCACCATCGTATTTCGTTTCCGTAGGAAGCGGCGCAGACCGCATCCAGGTCGCCGTCATTGTCCAGATCAGCAGCATCAATGTCAACCGGCGTTTCTAAATTGCTGTCAATCAGATGCTCGGACCAGACGATCTGACCCCACGCCGCAGGAATGAGCACGAGTCCTGTGATGAGAATTGCGATGAGACACCTCATGGTCCTCCTCCTTCTTTGGAGTGCGCCTGTGGAGTGCTGGAGCCGTGCTCCAGCCTTGGTTGAGGGAAGCCATGCTTCCCATTCTCCCGAGGCAAGCCTCGGGGAGTTAAGGCGCCCTCAAGGGCGCAATCCAAAATTACTTTAGCAGCACCATCTTCTGCACGGCTGAATACTCACCGGCTTGTAGACGGTAGAAGTACACCCCCGATGCCAAACCCGAACCGTCAAAGGTCACCCGATGTTCACCTGCATTAAATACCTCATTCGCAAGAACTTGTACCTTCCTACCAGTGATGTCGTAAATGGTCAACTTCGCGAGTTCCGTATGAGGCAAGGAGAACCGAATAACTGTGATGGGATTGAAGGGATTGGGATAACAGGGATATAAGGTTAATTTCTGCGGGATTATTTCCGTATGCCACGGCACCCTTAATAAAGCATCGCATTCATACGCCCGAAACCGGTAAGGACTCACCCAAAGAATATAACCGTCTATAATATCAATATCTTCTACCTCTTCGACATTCTCTATCTCGGCATAAGTGATGTAGTATCCTACCAATTGTGGATTCAGTGGATTAGTAACATCCCACGCCTTGAGACCATTGTCATCTGCTGTGATTAGGATATTAGCACGGGCTGCAATTGCACTACACGTAGTGGGTATATGTCCTGCGAGTGTAGGTTGAGAAGGATTACTGAGGTCAATGATGCGCACGACTGAATAACCAGAGACATAAGCATAATAATCAACAATGGCAAGCTCGGAGCCCACATATTGGTCGAGCACTCCAACCAACTGCGGCGCAGCCGGATTTGTCAAGCTAAGAGTATAGAAACCATCATAATCTACTACACACAGATAGTTACCGTATATTGCAAAACCGAAGGTTCCCCAAGAACCAGGCATGTCTAAAGAATCAACCCATACCGGTGAGGAAGGGTTTGCCAGACTGAATATGTGGAGGCGCTGATGCCACTCGTCACCAACATAGGCATAATCACCGGCGATGATGATTCGGGACAAATAGGCTTGAAAACTTGCCTGCCAGCCCAAGGAAAACTGTGGGTGTGTTGGGTCATGTATGTCTACTACAAAGAGGGATTGATAATCATCCGGGATATATAGATAATCGTCTTTTTTAGCGATGTCAGCAGGGTTGAAGAAAAAACCGGAAGGTTCAGCGCATTCCACTTCTAATAGACTATTAGGGTTGGAAGCGTCAATAATTGTCACTCCAGCCCAACCACCCGCAACATAGGTCATCGTTCCACTCACTATCATACGTCCAATACCACCCCGGGGACCGAATGAACCGACTTCGATGGGTTCTTCTGGATTGGAAATATCTATAACTGCCCCCAGTGTTGTGGTGACATAGTAGTAGTCGGGAATGTACACTGTTACCCCAGTGCTGAAAAGCTCCAATACCTGATAGTCTGTGGTCAACGAACCTTCAAAGGTCGGATTGCTATGATTGGCAACATTCCAGATGTTGATTCCCCATTCTTTCCCCACAACTGCGTAGTCACCTGTGACCGTGACCGAAAGACAAGGGCTATTGACACTATCGTCACAGGTAGCTACGACAACGGGCTGTAGCGGATTGGACAAGTCAATAATGCGAAGTCCATGACTACTGGTGGCAAGGTAAGCATAGTCCCCATAGATAACCGCATCGCACGTGGAATAGTTTGTGTCAATCGCTGCAACCCGAACTGGCTGTTCTGGATTGCTAAGGTCATAGAGCCTAAATCCTCCTACGAATGGGCCAAAAGTACCCCTGAGACCGAAATAATTACCTGCCATGCCCACCAATCTTAAGTAACATTGTGCAAAAGGCTCATTACCAACGATATGAACATTTCTGGGGTCGGAGACATCAACTACATACGGACAACCCTCTTCCGTGGTGATAACACCAATATCCCCATTCACCAGAATGTCCTCGGATCCGCCGATGCGCCACCGACCAAGCTCCTGGGGCTGCGTCGGGTCGGAAATATCCAGAACCACGCCTCCCATGCTGGATGTATAGTAGGCTCGATTGTTGCTGATGCTAACGCCCAGGGCGACACCATCGCGGAAAGTAATTTCGACCGGTTCCATTGGATTGGAGAGGTCCATGATATGGAGACCGGAAAGGCAGCCAGGAACGTAGGCAATATCCCCAATAATCTCCATGTCCCATATCCCTTGCCAATAATCTAATGCATCTACTCGACGCATCCCCAAACTGTCCTGCGCTTGACTGACCTTCCCCACCGCCAGCAGCAGTGTAACCAGTCCCCACAAACAGAAGTGAACCATTTTCATGATAACCTCTTTTGTTACTTCAGCAGCACCATCTTCTGCACTGCTGTGAATTCCCCTGCTTGTAATTTACAGAAATAAATCCCCGATGTCAAGCCTGACCCGTTAAATACCACCCGATGATTACCTGCTTGCTCTAAGCTATTCATTAGAATTGCCACCTGTCGACCGGTGATGTCATAAACCAACAGCTTTACTTTGGCAGCCACCGGAAGGCTAAAAGTCAGCATGGTTGTCGGATTAAAGGGATTGGGATAAGGCGGTTCAAGGCAGATGGTGGTTGGAATAAATCCATGATGGGGATTACTGATAAAGCTTGAACCTTCCTGTATGGTAATTCGCTGGTCAGCAGTCACATTGGTCAGAATATCTGTCCGTCCAGAAAGCCACATTACATAAATACTATCCACCACCGCGTGTTCCCCAAATCCCAGATGCACATAAGGCGCATTGGAACAGCTTTCCCCCCGCCCGCCGCCGACATCGCGCCATTGCACCAAATCCCCCGCCACCGCTTTCACTCGGGAGCCCAGACCTAATCCGTTGGAATCGGTTCCCCGGAGCGCTATTTGCAGCCAATGATTGCCGTTCCCGCCGTTCAAAAACAGCCGATTGGGAGAATTACCACCGCCATATTTCATCAGGTAGATGTCCAGGAATCCGTCGGCATTGATGTCTCCGACCGAGGCTGCACAAGCCTCCTGATTGTCCAGCGTCAATCCCGCTTCAGATGCGACGTCGGCGAAGGTGCCGTCCCCGTCGTTGTGCCAGAAATAGGTCGAGCCAGAATTCGAATCGAATGTCACGATATCCAGCCACCCGTCATTGTCGAGATCGGCAACGACTCCGCGGTAGGACGGTGCGAGCGGATCGATCCCCGAGGCATTGATGATGTTCGCAAAATGCATCGGGCTGTCCTGCCGATACAAGCATTCGGCAGTTTCCCCGGACTCCAGATAAGTGATGCAGAATATGTCAAACCAGCCGTCATTGTCGAAATCACCCACGTGCGGATGCTTGAATTCCTCAGGATATCCTGCGATTCCTGCCGACTGCGCGATCTCGTTCATCGCAGGATATTCGATCTGGAATAACCAATTGGGCGAGCCAAAATTCCCCTGCAGAAGATCCAGGTCGCCGTCGTTATCGAAATCGCAGAAGTTGGCATCATTGGCAAACCAAAGAGGCGCGCTGCTTCGCCACACTTCGTTGAATTCGCCGTGTTCGATGTTCTGATATAGAATGCCGTAGAAGTTCCAGAAATCCCGAACCACGACGTACAGGTCCAACAATCCGTCGTTATTGACATCGCCGACGTCAGCCGCGCTCAAGTACAACCCACACACCACCGAGGGAGGCAACATGTCGGTGAACGTGCTGTCGTGATTGTTTCGGTACAGCTTGTTATGACCGTCCATGGTGAAGATGAACAGGTCCTGCCAGCCGTCATTGTCAATGTCAGTCATCCGGACTGCGAACGGGAATTGCGGCTCCGCCACTCCCGCGGTCAGGGTGATGTCGGCAAACGTCATGTCGCCTTGATTCAGATAGAGGAAATTCCTGAATCCGGGCTGATGGTCGTTGATCAGGTAGATGTCGTCCCACCCGTCATTGTTGACATCCAGGAACGCCGCTCCCATAGCCATCTCGGAGTTATCCACCCCAGCCGCTGGAGCGATGTCTTGAAACGTGGGAATTTGAGCGAAGCTTAAGCCGATGCACAGCATCGAGACGAAGCAGGAAACGAGAGCAGTACTGGATCTCATGGTGCACCTCCGTTGTAACATCTTGTCATTCCCGCGCAGGCGGGAATCCAGGCGCGATCAATTGTCAGGTGAGGACACCTGAAACCACAAATATCACGCGTAGGGGCGGACAAGGACGCCTATGGCGGGCTTGTCCTGCCCTTCCCCCCTACTATAGTGGGAGGGAACAAAAGGGGGGTCACATTTGGTCTTCTTTGTCAGGATCATAAGGACCCTGACCTACTCATCCACGTTGGGTTACGGGCGTGAGCCCTAACCCAACCTACTAGACTTATTGTCGGGTTTCAAGGGAACCCGACCTACTTCAGCAATACCATCTTCTGCACGCCAGAGTATCCCCCTGCTTGCAGACGATAGAAATACATCCCTGACGCGAGATTTGATCCATTGAACGCTATCCGATGAACACCTGCCTGCGAGAAACCATTCGTTAATGTCGTGACTTTTCGACCAGTAAGGTCAAACACCGTGAGGTCTACAATTCCCGACACTGGAAGCGAATAACCAATGGTGGTTACTGGATTAAACGGATTGGGATAAGCGGGCAGTAGGGAATACTTCACCGGCGGTTGGGGACGTCCGGAACCTGATACCGGCATCGCCTGGGAACAGTCGAAAATCTCAAGATGAAGGTGATCGGCTACATAGGCGTAGTTGCCCGATACCGCCACGTCTTCCGCATAACTTGCAGTGTAATGGTATCCCACCTCCACTGGGTTTGTTGGATCCGACACGTCTATCACCCGAAGACCTCCTTCATACCCATCCGCAACATAGGCGATATTACCAGATATTGCCACTCTGTAAGGCCAACCCGGGATTTCACAATACCCGACCTGTACCGGATTAGCGGGATTCGTCACATCCACTGCATAAAGACCATTAGGATATCCTACCACATAGGTGTAGTTGCCGGACACTGCCACATCTAAGGCATGTATATCAAGATAACCTACCCCGCTAGGCTGACTGGGATTTGCAATGTTTATTATGAAAAAACCAGTATAGTCAGCCACATAGGCATAATTGTCTGATAACGCTACTCCAACAGCCCATTGGGGGAGAGCATAATGGGACACTACCACTGGTTGGGAGGGATTTGTTATATCCATCACCCATAAACCACTACCCAATAGTTCATCGGTAATATAGGCGTAGGTACCGGATATCGCCACATCATAAGGATGGCTAGGGATGTTTGCATGACCAACCTCAATTGGATTAGCGGGATTTTCCACGTTCACCACCCGCAAACCTGAGTCGCCGGCTGCTATATAAGCATAATTACCGGATACCGTCACACAATTAATATAATCTGGCATATCTAAATACCCCACTGCGATAGGATTCGCGGGGTCAGTCACATTCGCGACTCGAAGACCAATATGGTCCCCCACCACATACGCATAGTTGCCGGATACTGCCACGCTTGAAACTTCACCGGAGGGGTCAACATTAGCCACCTGTACCGGATTTCCGGGATTAGCTACATTAAACACCTGGAAACTAAGATAGCCTGTCACATAGGCGTAGATGCCGGACACCGCCACGCTATAATTACGCCTTTCCGTATCGTAATGCCCTACCACGTAGGGATTTTCGGGATTGGCTACATTCACTATCCAGAAACTCGAATCATAATCCGCGATGTAGGCGTAGTCGCCGGATAGTGCCACATCATAGGCATTACCGGGAGTATCACAATGACCCACCTCGACGGGATCGAAGGGATCGGAAATGTCAATTACCCGAAGACCCGCTTCATCATCCGCCACATAGGCGTAGTTGCCGGACACCACCACACCCAAGGCATTGCCTGGGGTAAAATGGTAGCTAAGCTCCAGGGGATTTTCGGGATCACTCACATCCACCACCCGAAGACCCGCCCATTCATTCGCCAAATAAGCGTAGTCTCCGGATATCGCCACCTCCTGACCATAACCTTCCATACCACAATAACCAGCTTCCCTGGGTTCTTCGGGATTACCCACATACACCACTCTCAGACCCCCATAATTGTTCACCACATAGACGTAGTCACCCGATACCGCCACACCACTGGCATAATCCGGAGTATTAAAATAGCCCACCTGCACTGGATGGGCGGGATTAGATACATCAAACACCAATAGACCATTATAATTGTCAGCCACATAGGCATAGTTGCCTGACACAGCCACGCCTTGGACATAATTGTACCCCTGGGTATTCCACCAACCCACTGTTTCAGGATTGGCGGGGTCCGAAATGTCCACCACCTGAAGACCGACATCCGACCCCACGTAGGCGTAGTTGCCGGATATCACGATGTCGTAAGCACAGTCCCAATAGCTGTACAGACTTCCGACCAGGGTGACATTCAGGCTGTCCTGGGCAAGGGAAGCGGCGATGCCTGAAAGCGCCAACAGGATTATCAACCCACACCGTTTCATCGTTGAACCCTCCTGTCAAGTTAGAAGGTTGGAAAGTTTGAAAGTGGCACGGGCGGCACGCCCTTCCCCCCTACTATTGTAGGGGGCAATAAAAGGGGGGTCACCTTATGCCACGTGCTGCAGGGCTTGCCCGCCTGGGGCAGGTGAATCCACACCCTGCAGTCGTCAGGATCACAAGGATCCTGACCTACTCATCTTTTCCCCTATTTCGTAGGGGGAAGATACGCCCATAAAGGGCTATGCTACCTTATCAGGATCAATTTCCTCACTTGCTGGAATCCGCCGGCTTCCATCCTGCAAAAATAGATTCCAGACGCCATATTTTTGGCATCCCAGATTTGAGAATAGCTTCCCGGTGCTACAGTATGGTCCATTACTTGTGCAACCCGCTGACCCAAGAGATTGTAAATAATGAGTCTTACCGGTGCGGTAACCGGCACCTCATAAGTCAACGTGGTGGCAGCATTGAAGGGATTGGGATAAGCCGGCGACAGAGAGAAGCTGACCGGAGACGGCGGGGTGTTACGATTCGGAACGGAGGTCGCCTGGGAACAGTCGAAAATCTCAAACCGACATCCGTCCGCAACATAGGCATACCTGCCGGAGACTGCTACGCCATTAGTCCAATCATTGGTATCGTAATACCCTGCCTCGACCGGATTAGCAGGATCCGCCACGTCCAGAACCTCAAGACCGGCTCCAGTCGCCACATAAGCATAGGCGCCGGATGCCGCCACGTCATAGGCATAACCTCGGGTATCAAAATGTCCGACCACGATAGGGGTGGCGGGATTGGCTACGTTCACTACTTGAAAATAACACTTGTAATCTGCGAGATAGGCATAACCATCGGACACCGCCACGCCCAAGACATAATCCGGGACATAACAATGACCTACCTCCACCGGATGGGTGGGATTAACCAGGCTCGCCACCCGCAAACTCGCTCCAGCCGCCACATAACCGTAACCGCCGGAAATCACGATGTCATTGGCATCACCTGAGGGATTGTAGTACCATTCTTCGACTGGATTGGTCGGATCGGCAATATTCACCACTCGAATCCCGGCGTAATCATCTGCCACATAGGCGTAATCGCCCAACACAGCCACATTATTGGCACGTCCGGGGGTATCGTAATACCCCACCTCGACCGGTTCAGTGGGATCGGCAATGTTCACTACCCGAAGACCGTCTTCATAATCCGCCACGTAGGCATAGTCACCCATCACCGCTACACCCTGCGCACTACCCGGAGTGTAGCAGTACCCCAATTCTACAGGATTCGCCGGATCAGCTACGTCCACCACCCGAAGACCCCCGCTGTAACCCGCGATGTAAGCATAGTCGCCCGATAGCGCCACGTCATATGCTCCGGGGGGAATATAGTGACCCACTTCTACAGGACGTACCGGATTCGCCACGTTTACCACGCCAAGACGCGCATAAAAATCCACCACATAGGCGTAGTTGCCCATTACTGCCACCCCCCGGGCGTCCTCGGAAGCATTATAGTAACCTACCCCGACCGGATTGGTTGGATCAGTCACATCGACTACCCTAAGGCCGAACTCCCCGTCCGCTACATAGGCGTAGTTGCCAGATACCGCCACGGCATAGGCATGACCCGGAGTATCATGATACCCCACCTCTACGAGATACTGAGGATCCGACACATCCACCACCCTTAGACCGGCATCGTAACCTGCCACATAGGCATATCTACCGCTTACCGCCACGCCTCTTCCATCACCTGCGATAGCTGAGCAGCCTAAAGCCACAGGATCTTCGGGGTCGGTCACATCCACGACCTGAAGATCCTCATACAACCCGTCCGCCACATAGGCGTAGTCGCCGGACACTGCAACACCATAACCATACCCTCCCGTGTCACAATATCCCGCCAATTCTGGATTCGTGGGATCTGTTATGTCCACTACCGTAAGGTCCATAGACCCATCCGCCAGGTAGGCATAGTTGCCGGACACCGCTACCCCTAAGCTATAACCGCTGGCATTAAAATAACCTACCTCCACTGGATTGGTCGGATCACTCACATCCATCACCCGGAGACCGTCATACCAAGCAGCGATATAAGCATAGGTGCCGGACACTGCCACGCCTCTGGCATCACTATAATCATCATGATAGCCCACCTCCACTATGTGCGTGGGATTGGTCACGTCCAGAATATGGAGTCCCCCTTCCCCGGCTGCCACATAGGCGTAGTTTCCGGATACCGCTACGCCATAGGTATAATAACCCCAGCAACTGTAGAGACTTCCGACCATGGTGACATTCAGGCTGTCCTGGGCTGCCACCGGAACCGCCCCGAACAACAGTTGCATTACACAACACGCACCCGCTATAAAAGTCGCCAGCTTCATGATTATTGCCCTCCTACTTGGATGATTGCAGAATGTCCGGTTCCAAGGGAACCCGACCTACTTCATTAGCACCATCTTCCGCACTGCCGGGAAGTCCCCTGCCTGCAGACGGCAGAAATAGACGCCTGATGCCAGATTTCCAGCGTGCCAGGTTACGGAATAGCTGCCCGGAGAAAGCGAGCGATCGACCAGCGTCCCGACTTGCCGTCCTAAGAGATCGTAGATCACTAATTGCACTCGTCCGCCCGCCGCCACCTGGTAAGAGAGAGTGGTTGCTGCATTAAACGGATTGGGATAGGCGGACATCAGGGAATACGTCATTGGCGGCTGAAGTCGACCGGAACCTGATACCGGCATCGCCTGGGAACAGTCGAAGATCTCAAAATAATACCAATCGGCAAGGAAGGCGTAGTTGCCGGATACCGCCACGCCATATGCGATATTGACACCGACATAAGAATAGCCGACATAATGCCCCACCTCGATCGGATTACTGGGATCGGTTACGTCCACTACCCGAATCCCGGCATCGCCATCCGCCACAAAAACGTAGTTACCGGAGACTGCCACGCCATAAGCCCAACCTGGCGTATCATAATGCCCCACCTCTACGGGAGTTTCGGGATTGGCGATGTTCACCACTCTAAGACCCGCAAAGTCATCCGCTACATAGGCGTAATCGCCCGAAACCGCCACGCCAGCCGCCCAATGCGGCAAGACACAATATCCTGCCTCTATGGGAATCTCGGGATTGGAGATATTGACTACCCGGAGACCCGCCATCCCGCATCCCACATAGGCGTAGTCGCCGGATAGCGCCACCCCATTGGCAAAACCCGGGGAATAATAACAGCCCGCCGCAATGGGACTTTCGGGATCCTCCACATTCAGTATCCGAAGACCCGAGTCGCCGTCTGCCACATAAACGAAGCTCCCTGATGCCGCCACGGCGCAAGCATAGCCTGGCGTATCATAATGCCCTGTCTCCGTGGGACTTTCCGGATTCGCCACATCCACCACTCGAAGACCCTCATCCCCGTCCGCCACGTAAGCATAGTCGCCCGACGCAGCCACCGCTAATGCATAACCCGGGGTATCATAGTGACCGACCTCTCTTGAACTCGGAGGATAGGCGACATTCACCACCCGAAGACCTGCATCATAAGCTGCGACGTAGGCATAGCTGCCGGCTACCGTTACTCCAAAGGTATATAGTCCATTGTAATGCGCCACGTTCTCCGGACTGGCGGGATTGGCTACGTCAAAAATCCAAAGATAATCGTAATCAGCCAAAAAGGCGTAATTTCCTGAAACTGCCACGTCATAGGCATAACCTGGCGTATCATAATAGCCCACTTCTACCGGATTGGCAGGATCGGTTATGTCCACCACACGAAGACCCGCACTGTAATCAGCCACATAAGCGAAACCGTCGGACACGGTCACACCGTAGGCACAGTTTGGAGTATTACAATAGCCGACCGAAAATGGACTTGCAGGATTAGCCACATTCACCACGCGAAAACCATAGCCTTCTCCCACGTAGGCGTAGTTTCCCGATACTTTTACGTCGAGGGCGAAATCTGGAGTCTCATAAACTCCCACTTCCACTGGATTGGTGGGATCCATCGCGTCGATCATCCGAAGCCCTTCAGCCCAACTTGCGACGTAGGCATAGCTGCCGGATGCCGCCACGCTATATGAATGATCCGGTGTACTGCAGTACCCCATTGCCACGGGATCTTCAGGATCAGCCACGTCGATCACTTGAAATCCCCCATTGTCACCTCCCACCGTAAAGGCATAGTCGCCTGAGACCGCCACGGCAGCGGCAGAACTCGACAAGGCACAACTTCCCACTAGCTGGGGAATAACGGGATCAGAGACGTCCACTACCCAAAGACTATTGGTATAACCGCCCACCACATAAGCAAATTCGCCGGACAGCGCCACGTCTTCAGCATAGCCCGGATCGAAGTAACCAACCTCTATGGGATTTTCTGGATCGGAGGCGTCCACAATACGAAGACCAAGGATACCGGACACTACATAGACGTAATTGCCGGAGGTTACTACCTTGTCGGGATAAGTCCAATGGGAGTAAAGACTTTTCACCATAGTGACATTCAAGCTGTCTTGGGCAAAAGAGGTGGCGATGCCTGAAAGCACGAATAGAACTACCAACCCACAACGTTTCATGAGCGTGCCCTCCTTTAGGAAGTTAGAAAGTGGCACGGGCTTCCAGCCCGTGCGTATTCGTGTCAGGTGGGGACACCTGACACCGCACCCGACTGTCGGGTTTCAAGGGAACCCGACCTACTTCATTAGCACCATCTTCTGCACCGCCGTGTATCCCCCCGCCTGCAGGCGGCAGAAATATATCCCCGACGCCAATCCTGACCCATCAAACCTCACCCGATGAGTGCCGGGCTGCGATAATCCATTCGTTAATGTCGTAACCTTGCGACCGGTAATATCGAACACGGTGAGGTCAACGATTCCCGACACCGGAAGCGAATAACCAATCATGGTTATTGGATTAAACGGATTGGGGTAGGCAGGCAGCAGGGAATAAGTGACGGGCACTTTCACGGGGTCGAGATTGGGAACAGATACCGCCTGGGAACAGTCGAAAACCTCAAGGTGATATTCATCCGCAAGATAGGCATAGATGCCCAATACCGCCACGCCACCAGCCCAACCTGGCGTATCATAGTACCCTACCTCTACCGGACATTCAGGATTAGATACATCTATAACCCGTAAACCTGCATATCCATCTGCTAAATAGGCATAGCCACCGGATACCGCCACGGCCCCAGGCATACTTGGCAGATCTAGATGTCCGACCTCAATTGGATTGGTGGGATTAGCCACATGTATAACCCTGAAAGTGGAGTCATAATCTGCCACATAGGCGTAATTCTCCGACACCGCAACTCCAAGTCCAAAATGCGGTGCGTCGCAGAAACCAGCTATGACTGGTGAAGCCGGATTGGATGCGTCTATTACCCAAAGTCCGCTGTGACCTGCTACATACGCATAATTGCCTGAAACCGCCACGCTATTAGCGAAAAAGAACTCGCAATAACCAACCTCCTCCGGATGCGCGGGATCAACCACGTCTATCACCCGAAGTCCGGCGCATGCGACATATGCATAACTGCCCGACACCGCCACGCTCTCGACCCCATCTAAGCTATCATAATACCCCACTTCCACCGGGATTACCGGATTAGAAACATCAATCACGCGCAAACCACCTGCATTATCCGCCACATAGGCGTAATTGGCGGATACTGCCACTTCCGAAGCCCATCCGGGTGTATCACAATACCCCACCTCTATAGGATTTCCGGGATTAGCAACATTCACAACTCGTAGCCCTGCATAATACGCAGCCAGGTAAGCATAGCTACCCGATATTGCCACACCTTTAGCAAAACCTTCCACAACATAATACCCTATCTCCACCGGACTGACTGGATTAGCAACGTTCGCCACCCGCAAACCCCCACGTCCATCTGCTACATAGGCGTAGTTACCTGATACTATCACGCTATTAGCCCAATCCGGCGCAATAAAATTGCCTACTTCTACTGGAGAAGTAGGATTAACCACATCTACCACCTTAAAACCGGCAAACTCACCCACCACATAGGCGTAGCTGCCGTATACGGTCACACCACTTAGTCGACTAAGGGTATCACAATAACCCACTTCCATTGGATTAGCAGGATTAGCCACATCTACCACTCGAAGCCCTGAATAATAGGTCGCCACATAGGCGTAGTCGCCTGAGACTGCCACCCCCCAAGCTAAACCTGGGGTATCACAATAACCCACCTCGACAGGACTTCCGGGATTGGTCACATTCACCACCCGCAGGGCACTCTCATCCGCCACGTAGGCATAGTTGCCTGCTACAACCACGCCATAGGCTTCACCTGGAGTATCATAATACCCCACTTCTAAGGGACTTTCGGGATTAGCCACATTCATCACTCGAAGACCCGAATTTCCATCCGCCACATAAGCATAATCTCCGGATATAGCTACTCCCCTGGCATAACCTGGGGTATGATAATGACCGACCTCTATTGGATTAGTGGGATCCTGCATATTTACTACCCGAAAGTCCCAATATCCACCCGTCACATAGACATAGTCACCATTGACCGCCACACCGTTAGCCCCATAGGGAGTATCATAACAACCCAGCTCTATTGGATTAGTGGGATCAACCACGTTCAGCACGTGGATATCCACTCCCCCATCCGCAACATAGGCGTAATTGCCAGATACCGCTACGCCAGTGGCACAGTCCCAAAAATTGTAAATCCTTCCCACCATGGTGACATTTAGGCTGTCTTGGGCATAAGAAATCATCATACTCAAAAGCACACCCAGAAATGTAGATACACACCGTTTCATGATAGTGCCCTCCTTTTCAAGTTGGAAAGTTGCAAAGTTAGAAGGTTACAAAGTTAGGGGGACTGGGATTATTTCAACAGAATTGCTTTCTGCACCAGACGATAATCTCCTACGGACAATTGACAAAAATACATCCCTGATGCCAACTCTGACCCATCAAATGTTACTTTGTGAATCCCGGCTTCCTGCCAGCCCTTGACTAACGTCCCAATACGCTGACCCATCACATTATACACCACCAACTCGACCATCGCCCTTACGGGCAACTCATAAGATAAAGACGTAATGGCATTAAACGGATTCGGATAATTGGGATGTAAGTAATAGCTCAAAGGTTGCGGTTGTTTGTAACTATGAATTACTGAAGGGGATTGGTCATAGAAGTACGCCCCCATATCGGCTCTGGTGCTGTCAGGATCTAAAGGCGAATTCGGGTCACCGGCATCGATGCAGGGAGAGTGCTCCAGCAAATGGAAATCTCCCATTATCGGGTCAACAAACAAGGGATTCTCATTGATATTGCCCAACCCTTCCCAACCACCCCAAATGTCGCAATAGGTTACATCGGGATGGGAACCTGGATATACACCGATTTGTTCCGGGGCATTCTCCCAAAAGATATTGTTCACCACGGTGGGATTGCAAGCGTATCCGCAGTAAACTCCACCCCCTTCATCACCGGCAGAATTCCCCACGATGGTGTTGTTGATGATGGTAGGATTTGAGGTTTCATTACAGGATATAGCTCCACCATCTCGGTCCCCAGTGTGATTTCCGGTGAAAAGATTTCTGCTGATGGTAGGGTCCGAATACATATAGCAGTAGATTGCACCACCGCCTCGGGCTGAATTCACATAGAAAGTGTTATTGCTAATCTCAGGGCTGGAGGATTCCAAAAAGATTGCACCACCATAAAAGCTTGAGGCATCGTTATTAATAAATGAGTTACCACTGATGTTGGGGCTACAATCAAAACAAGAAATCGCGCCACCACTGCCCATTATAACCATATTCTCCGAAATAGTGTTATCAGTGATGACCGGATTGCTCTGATTGTAACAGTAGATTCCGGCGCCATAACTTCCGCCAATATTTCCGGTGATGATATTACCGGTTATCACAGGACTGGATTGCCAATGACAGTAAATAGCTGCACCAGTATTAGCGGTGTTTCCCATAATGACATTGTAACTGATGGTCGGACTCGATTGCACACATCTAATCCCACCGCCCCCGTCGGAGGAGCAGCAGCAGTTTTCAATTCGACAATGCACAATGGCAGGATTGGAGTAATTACAGTCAATTCCGCTGTCATCACTATCAGTGATTAAGCAATACTCCAACCGGGAAGAATCGGAGGCAGAGTAGAAATCAATGCCGTGCCAATGAAATCCTGGGATACAAGCATCGAAACGGATAGAGTCGGTCTCCGTCCCTACTGCAAAAAGACACGCTGCGCTATCAACTGTGAATCCGCAATTGACCTGAAACAAGACTTCGACACCCGGCTCAATTATGAGCGTATCGCCAACAGGAACAAAGATTTCCCCCGTCACAAACACCGTGTCTGCCGACCATACGCCGGAGACTTCCCCGGAAACATAAATCACATCCGCCAGCGCCATTGCAGGACTAACTAATCCAAGGCAGATGATGAACAATATGAATCGTTTCATGGCAACCTCCTTTACCTGCTTCTTGAGAAAAACTAAATCTGGTGACCGTACCGCGATAGCAATAATAAAGCGAACCCATTGCCAACCTGCTACCGGTCGCCAACAAATTCGCCCATTCTAATCTCCCTCTTGGATGCTATCTCACATGCAGCGTACCAACTCGTCAGAAAACCAGGTTCTATCCGGAAAATAAGCGCAAATATTGCGCACACGCATGATGTGCGAAAGATGTTTCCACCGAGCCGCCTTTGACAGTAATAGCGGGAAATTAAGGACTTGACTACGAAGAAGTGCCTCTCACCTTGCCGCTTCACACCACAGGAGATACAATATCCGTGCCAGTGCATTTTTTGGAGGGTGCAGGCTCGCTCGCGCTTTAACCCCCGCGAGGCTCGCCTCCCGGAAACAAAGTGTCCTCAAGGGCGCACTCCAAGGCTATTTCACCAACACCATCTTCTGCACCGCGGTCCAGTTGCCGGCTCGCAGGCGCGCCAGGTAAACACCTGACGTCAGGCGGGATCCATCGAATCTGACGGTATGTGTCCCAGCCGACATCACGCCATTTGGCAAAGGAGACGCGAGCCAAGCACCGACATTACGCCCCAGAATATCATAGACCTCCAGTTTCACCCAACAGGCTTCCGGAAGGGCAAAGGTCAAAGCCGTCGTGGGATTGAAAGGATTGGGATAAACGGGATGGAAGGTAAAATCGACCGGCGGCTCGGCTTGTGCCGGGGTACTCCTATCTTGCGCAAGCCAGTCGGTCTGAGCCGCGCCGAAGTGAGGCGGATCAAAATTCGCCGCCAAACGAGTCTCGCCCAGGCTGGCGATATATCCGTTCCACACAGTCAGCCTCTGGAGCACACCTTGCCAATCGGCAATCGCTACGACCGGGTCCATATCCTCGGTGGAGGCGGTAGCGTCAATCTGATACAAGTCAGAACCGACGCTGAACGGACAAGCATACTGGACACATTTGACCACGTAGTGTGCAGGAGTACCGCTCTCGTCGTAGTCGGTAAAGACCGCATCAACATACCCATTATCTCGCGCGGCGACGCTCACTTCGAAGAAATGAGAATCGTTCCCAGGGACAGGCACGAAGGAATTCGTTGAGGTCTCTACCGACTCTTCCGGGCTGTACCAGTTTGGTGGATAATTCTCTAAGGGGCTTACTAACCGCAAGGCAACGATCCGATGGGAGGTGGAACTCGGGGACGCTCTGAATGCACATACAAAGCGGGTCTCATTCGTTTCATCAGCCAAAGTCAATGCGGGCATGGTATGATCTGGATTCTGGGCAACCGGGTATGCCAGGTTACCGGTGAAACTCGGCGGCGCTAAATCAGTAATTATCCTGGATACATAGACGCCATGATCACCACCAACGATGTCCTTCTGCAGGTATGAGATAACAAAGACTGGCCCACCAGAGGTTTGATTACCGATATGCAATACATCGGGGTAGCTCCGTTGTTCTGTCAAAGTAGCTTCGCCGACAGTCCTATCGGTCATGCAGACGCTCCCAACGCTGAAATATGCTGCAGTTCGAATGTGCCAATCCGCTACACCGGGTAGATGTTGCTGCCAGGTGACGACAAGTTTTCCGCCACCCCATGCCACCGCGGGATTTGCGACCTCAGAAACGTTCTGATTCACGACGATGGGGGTTCCAACCGCCCAGGTCTTGTTGGGAGCATCGTAGCTCATTTCCAGTAGAGCGATCTCATTGGACACCTGTCCGCTAAGCCCTTTCTCGTATACTACGTAGAAGTGATTGTAGTAGGGAGACGTATCCGCGCTGCCATCAAAGACCACCTCTGGATTTCGATATTCGAGATCGCCCCCGCTGGGATTGAGTTGAACCGGTGCCCTCTCGCACAAGCCCATCTGGTCAAAATAGTTGTAATAGACATTCCCATCATCAGCTCCCCAAACCCCAATGTAGTCCTTTCTGGGTCCAGCCGCAATAGCGGCATCATGCCCCACCATTGGATTCCTTCCAGCATAGGCGTACTCACTAACGGACGGGTCAACCACCGAACCTAAACTGCCGGTTTCGGGGTACTGCAAATCCTTGTCTATCTTGTACCAATAACCATTAAGGATTTCGGTAGCCGGCATCCAGTAGTTCCAGTCTGTGGAGGAATAGCCGGGCACTCGGTTGCCGGTAACGATACAGGCATAACGACGGTCAGTGGGATTGTTGTAGGCATACCAAATTCGGTGATCCGCCGCAGTGCTCGAACTTGATGATTTGCTGGCGGCGTAGATTTCTTGCCCGTTGTTGAAGTAGATATTCAGACTGCTATAGGACACCGAACCGCTAATCTGGTCTATGGTTTTCTTCACCGCCCACAAGTCATCTTCACCGTAATTGTCAGCCAGAAGCACGTTCTTCATCAACAGCATGGCATAGATCTCGCTGTCATTCAGCGGATTGGGCGGATGCTGTCCATTATAAGGACGATTGACAAACAGGTCCATATACCAGTATCCGGCGCCGATTAGGACTTGCATGGTCGGGAGGTAATTGGACTGTAAAACTCCGTTGTGTTGCATCGCCAGCGTGCGACCACCAAACTGGTACCCAAACGGGTGGGGATCAGCATAGTTGACATTCGACCCAGCCGCTCGGGAATGAGACATCGCAAAATCCAAATGATATACAGCACCGCCTTCAGGAATATTTGGCGCCCAAGTGAAGTCCATCCCGTCACGCTGATTATTCCAGTTGGAATGATACACCTGATTGGCATACGGAGCACCAGCGCGGCGCCAATTGATGGAGTCCACCTCTGTTGAATGTCCCCAAATGGACCAACCATCATCACATATTGCATCTCCGTCCAGACCCTTTGATGCCCAACGATACCACTGCACGGATTCCTTGTAGGCTTTTTTCCCGGGGGTACTTAAATTAGCGGCATCAGTAGTGATCCAAGCCCACATGTCACACGCGGCACTCGCATCTTGGGTTATTGAAAGCCCCACGAGGGCAATAGCGAGTGGCATGAAAACTGATTTCCAAAGTCCGAGTCTCATGACCTTCTCCTTCTAAAAAATAGTGAATTGGATGAAGTCAAGGCTTCGCTTATGATAAATGACAGACAGAACCGAATAAGGTCAAGCAGGTTGGATAATTTCTCTGCGTGGAGACTTAGGGATTTAAATGAAAAAGGCACAATCGAATGCACTTCACGGATACAGTGCAATTGGACTATGCCTTCGACTTGCAAGTCTTACATCTTGCCCGACAAGGCGCTCCACCCTAAGTTATGCGGAGCCATCGGAGTTTCCACGATTAGAAGATAATAAGATCTCAGTAAAATGTCAAGCGTTTTCTCTCGACTGCATCTTTTTTGGCGTGCGCAAGCTTGCTTGCGCACTCCAACACCCCAGTATAAATCTTGATAATACATGCAATATGCACCCTGAAAGGGTAGAACAGAGTAGCCCAGGGCAACGCCCTGGGTATATGGAACCCTGAGGATATAAACGCCCTGTAGGGGCAAGACACTATAGAATAATCATCTCGGTACTACCCATTCAGGGCATAAGGTTGGAAATCACCACCCGCCACCTGGGGCGTTGCCCCAGGCTATCCTGTATCGCCCCGTTGGGGCTGAAGAATGGTACTCTCTCGGCGAAGATATCTGCAGTTGATAGCATCTGCTTGGATCGAGCCTTGAGTACGCCATGGAGTGCGCAAGCCTGCGCACTCCATGACAATAGCGGTGGCTCGCCGCCGCACTCCAAAGTTACTTCCTCCGTTTCTTCCACCACGCCATTAATCGCTCTTTGATCGCCTTTTCCTGACCCTCCTCAGATGGTTCGTAGAAAATCTTTTCCTCTAAGCCTTCGGGCAGGCAATTCATCTCCACGAAATGACCGGGGTGGTCGTGGGCGTACTGGTAATCCTTGCCGTAATCCATCGCCTTCATCAGACCGGTCACTGGATTCCGAAGATGCAACGGCACCGGACGATCCGGATCCTCCCTGACCGCTTCCTCGGCTTTGTTGATCGCGGCATAAGATGCATTGGACTTGGGACACGATGCCAAATAAGTAGCCGCCTGCGCCAAAGTAATTCTCGCTTCGGGCATGCCAATTTTGGTCACGGTGTCGAACGCGGCATTCGCCAGCACCAACGCATTAGGCATGGCGTTGCCGATATCCTCGGACGCTGAAATCACCATCCTGCGAGCAATGAATACCGGATCTTCGCCAGCATCCAGCATCCTCGCCAGCCAGTACACTGCAGCATCCGGATCGGAAGCCCGCAGGCTCTTGATGAACGCCGAAATCGTGTCGTAGTGCCGATCGCCGGTCTTGTCGTACCGCGACAACCTGCGCAGCACGGCTCGTTCCAGGAGCTCGGGAGTGATGGCAACTTTCGACCCATCCTTGTCCGCCAGATCGACCGCTATTTCCAACGCATTCAAGAGTTCCCGAGCGTCACCTCCCGAAAGTTGAATCAAGGCATCTTCCGAGCCTTCCGCCAGAGTGATGGTCACCTTTTTCAAAATCGGGTCTTCGGTCAACGCCCGGTGCAGCACGATTCTCAAGTGATCCGCATTCAACCGATTGAATCGGAACACCCGGCACCTTGACATCAAAGGGGGAATGACCTCAAAGGAAGGATTTTCGGTGGTTGCTCCAATCAGCACCATCGTCCCGTCTTCCACCGCATGCAAGAGCGCATCCTGCTGAGCCTTGTTAAAACGGTGGATTTCGTCGATGAACAGGACAGTCTTCCGACCGGTCCGGCGGTTTTTCTTGGCAAGCTCGATGATTTGCTTGACGTCCTTGACCCCGGAAGTGACCGCAGACATGGCGTGGAAATCGCCGCCGGTCTTGTCAGCAATCAAACGAGCCAGCGTGGTCTTTCCTACACCGGGATCCCCCCAGAAAATCATGGAATGCAGCCGATCCCGTTCGATCAATTCCCGCAGTACGCCGCCGCCCAGGGGCTTACGCCCTTCCCCCAGCAGATGCTCTTGCCCGACCAATTCCTCCAGAGTCTTGGGTCGCATTCGCTCAGCTAAGGGCGGACTCACCGCAGAGGCAGGCGATTCGACCTTGCCCTTCTTTTCGAACAAATCATCTTTCGCCACGGCTTATTTCCCCTTGATGGAATGCACCAAATCCATGACGTCGTTGACCCGTTTTTCGTCGCCTTCGACCGCGATAGTGACGGCGCCTTCGGAACCGAGAACGCCGCCTGATGCCACGTGCACCGCTTTGACTCCGAATAAGATATCCAGGGCATCGATCTCGGTGATGACGCGACCGAACGTCAACGGCATCATACCGACTTTCTTGCCGATGGAATAGTCAATGCGCTTGATCCCCAGCATCTCCACCGCGGCATCCACGGACGGAATCAGCTTCTCCAAGCCCACCGGCACAATCAGATGCGATCCGCGAGCCGCCAGGACGCCGATGACTTTCCCGATAGTGCCGCCCACGTCGGAAGCCATGAGCACTCCAGCCACGCCGGATACATCGATGGCATTGGCACCTTTGATCACCACGTCATCGGCGGTGAAGTCCTGGACTGCGATTTCCGGCTCCTGGTCCACCGGTTTGCCGTGGATCAGCACCGTGCCCTTGGGTCGATTTTCCTTGGGCTGCACCTGCAATTCCCCGCCTGTAATCCACCCCGCGACATGATGTTCCGGATCGACGTCCTTACCAAGGAGTTCGCGAACGATGTATCCATTGGTCGAACCGAGCCCGATCACTAAGCGACCGTGTATCAATGCGTGCTGCACTTCGGGCAATGCAGCCACAGCCTTCGCGATCAGACGCTTCGATTCGGAAGGAATGAGTGTGAATAAGGCTCTGGTCATGTGCTATGGTACCTCCGATTGGATTGTTGGGTTACGGGCAGGAGCCCTAACCCAACCTACAAGATCCGCCGCTTAGATGTCATGTAGGTTGGGTTAGCCTTGCGTAACCCAACATTTTATTATTCCATTCCAGTCACGCCGTCAAACGGAACGTCATTACTCACGCCGAAGTCTACATCATAAATCCCAGCCTTGACAAATTGATGAAATGTCGAATAGCGCCACTCCTTCGGAGCGCTCACGTACCCATGCTTGACGGGATTGAAATGGATATATTCGATATGACGATTAAAGTCTTGCTGATCTCTGATCATGTGTTCCCAGAATCTCCTCTGCCAGATTCCTCGTTCCTCCTTTTTCAATCGGGAATCCGAAATCAAAACCACACCATTGTTCTCACACCGCTTGGCAAAATGGCTCTTGATCAGGCGCCATCGTGTTGGATAGTCGAAATCTCCTTCAGGCATAGTCCAAATGCAGTGCAGATGATCGGGCAGAAGGACGAATGCCTCGACAAGAAACGGGCGTTTGAGCCTCACCCGCTGGAATGCCTCACGCAGGAGTTGCACATTGACAGGGTCACACAAGAGTCCTTTTCTCTCATATGTCACGACCGTGAAGAAATAGGTGCCTCCTCCAGTCCGAAGCCTACGATATCTCATGGTGAATCTCCGGTTGTTGGGTTACGGGCAGGAGCCCTAACCCAACCTACAAGATCCGCGGCTTAGAAGAAATTGGCAAGATATGGGGTCTTCTCCGCGAACAAGGGCTCGAAATGTTGAACATCCTTGGGCGAAATATCATGCAATTTCCCCAACTCGAAGGCGTCGCTCAAGGTCCAGAAACCGGTGTAGATTGCAGATAAGCATCCGATGTCCGTCGAAAAATCGACTTTGGAAGCGCCCGGCGTGACCTTGGCTTTGCCTCCTTCGATTTCCAGCACAAACGAGCCGTCGTTCCAATCGCAGAAATCGTCCTTGATCCGGACTCGGACTTTTCCCGCCAGCCCCGGCGGATAGGACTTCGCCTCGAATGCCTGCTTGACATCTACAATCCGCGCCATGAATCCGGCAGCTATCTCAAATTTGCAGCGGGGATTATTCAAATACGGTGTCACAGGAACATTAGGCGCGGTGCGTAATACAATTTCTTTTAGTTGTGAATCATGGTCTCGCAGGAAGCGAAATATTCCCAGGCGGGCTTCGTGGTTTAAGGCTGCCCATTCCGCTCGGGACATTTTTACTTCCGGCTCCGGTCCTTCTGCACGCCCTTGATTTTCATAAACAAGATACCCTTTTGGCTCACCGCTTCCATTCCGCCACAGATAGGCAAAACGGTCCGGTTTGGGCGGCGTTAAGAACATTTTCCAGTATTTCTTGTCCCGTTGACAGGCGGAATTGTATTGTTTCACAAATGCCTCATAGACAGTATTCAATTCCTGGGTGTCATCGGGACTTTGTAATTCCATGACCCCTTCCACCTCACTGATTCCATGGAAATAGTCAGGGGGAATTTTGTACAGATGAAATACCGACGCTTGTTCCCAACCGAATTTCCGGTAATACGCAAAGGAAAAAGGATACAAGTACGATAGCGGCACAGACTTATCCCGCATTTCCGTCAGGCAATGGTGCAGCAAGCTCCGAACATATTGCTTCCGTCGATGTTCAGGCGGAGTAGCCACTCCGGAAAATCCACCCATCGGGATTAAAGCGTCACCAAAAAACACCTTAAAAGGCAGCACCTGAGCCAAGCTAACAATCTGGCTGCCCTGAAACACTGCCTTTGCGGTAGTTAAATCCATTTCATCAGAAAGCCAATAGGATAAAATATCCGGCGGGACGGTAAAGGCATACTTGGTGATACGACGGAATTCGTCGTATTCCTCAGATGTGATCGATCGGTATTCCATAGTAGTGCTTCGAATGATTAATGTGACAGAGGAAAGGTCATCGTGCAAAGAAAAGCCCTACAAGTCATCCCGGAATAAGCGAGTGGACAGATCAACTCATTCCGGATCTGCAGGGCTCAAGTGTTGAGAAAATCGAAGATGCCGTGCCCCTCACTTGGTCTTGCAGGCTTCCTTGACCAATAGATCCAGATAGTGTTCGGGATTGTCCAGCACCTCAGGAGTGATGCTGAATTGTTCGAGTTTGGCAAGTTTCAAACCATACTCGTAATTCTTGAATTTGTCCTCCAACCAGGTCTTGACACGCACTCCCGCAGCGCCGGTAATTTCGTCCAGGGCGTTTTGTGCCTTCTTGGAAAACTCCAGGACGATGCCGCATCGCGTCAGGAAATCCCGTTGGAAATGGCGGATGTCGTGCTGGAATACCAGCGTCCGCAGTTCCGGTTCCGGGCTTTCTACCATGGCGCGCGTGACCGTCAATTCCTTGATATCGGTGGATGGCAGCGCCTTCTCGAATGGGATCAACGCCCGTTCGCACACCCGAATCAACCCGCGGGCGCCGGTATGCTCTCCGTGGGCTTGCTGTGCCATCAACCGAAGCGCGTCATCTTCGAAAAACAGCTTGATCCCATACGCCTTGAAATCGCGCATCTTGCCCAGGATCACTGCATTCTTCGGGTTCTTCAAAATGTCAAATAGCCCATCCACATTCAAGTCCCGCAAATGCGCGATCACCGGCATCCGTCCGATGAATTCGGACTCGAAGCCGTATTCCAGGAGGTCTTCGGTGGCGACTCTCGCCAGGATATCGTCTGTGGTCAGAGCTTTGCCGCCTCCGCCCTCGTCGTGTCCAAAACCCATGCTGCCTCGGCGTAATCGACGCTGGATAATCTGATCCAAACCGTGGAAAGCACCGGACATCACAAACAGGATATTCTTGGTGTTGACTTTCTTCCGTTCCAGCTTTCCGGTACGCTGTGCTTCGACCATGGCCTCCATTTGTGCCGCAATGTCATGGGGGACTCTGAGCTCGACCTCGGTCTCTTCCATCAATTTTAGTAACGCTCTCTGCACGCCGGTTCGGCTGACATCCGGACCGATTAAATGACCACTAGAGGCAATCTTGTCAATCTCATCAAGGTAGATGATCCCATATTCCGCCAGGCTGGTCTCGCCCTTGGCTTCCCGAACCAGATCGCGCACCAGGTCTTCCACATCGCCCCCCACATAGCCGGTTTCGCTGAACTTGGTAGCGTCGCCTTTGACAAACGGCACCCCAAGCCGGTGGGCAATCAATTTGATGATGTAGGTCTTGCCGACTCCGGTGGGACCGATCAGGAGAATATTGCTCTTGATATGCCCGACAATCGATTCTTCTTCGGGATGCGTCCGCTCGAATGCCATTCGGTTAAAGTGGGTGCAGATCTTGGTGGACAGTATCTCCACTGCTTTGCGTTGATGCACCACGTACTCGTTCAAATACGCTTCCAATTCCTGAGGCTTGAGATCAAACTGAATCCCTTCCACACCTTCGGTGGTGGCGAAACCGTTCTTGGGTTTCCCCAGGTCAGCATCGGGGAACGTGACCTTCGCCCCGTACTTGTCTTCTAGAAACTGCCGAATCTCGTCCTGCAATTCCTTCTGACTGGGTATCTTATGATCAGACATTGTCCTGTTCCTTAGAAATTCGTTGGGTTACGGGCATAAGCCCTAACCCAAGCTACCTAAGCCACGGGCAAGATGCCCGTGCTACGAGCGACTACCTTACCTTCCCCCCTGCGCAGCAGGGGGGAAAAGAAGGGGGGTCAGTATTTGTGCCGCAGGGTGCCCTCACCCTGCGGAACATGATAATCTGCGCCGATGGCGCAGGATGGGGACATCCTGCACCACAGAAGCCACAATGTTGGGTTATGGGCATAAGCCCTAACCCAAGCTACACGAGCCACGGGCAAGATGCCCGTGCTACGAGCGACTACCTTACCTTCCCCCCTGCGCAGCAGGGGGGAAAAGAAGGGGGGTCAGTATTTGTTCCG
>Ga0299915_10000078_pt1 | contig 68352 bp, 98 predicted proteins | sample RVTome_13_FD_200263 | JGI IMG/M metagenome (GOLD analysis project Ga0299915, IMG submission 200263) | Soil microbial communities from uranium-contaminated site in the Upper Colorado River Basin, Wyoming, United States - RVT92D227 (version 2) ...
TAGGGCAATGTGGCAGTAGGCAACTATCTGCGGGCCTCAGCGACCACCACGAGGGCTGAGGATGCAGGTGCAACCCCATCTATCGGCTCTTTTGGTGTGGCCTTGACTGTTTATGGTGGTGGGGGAGCCGGACAAGTAGCTGCTTACATCAACGCTACTGTAGGTCGCGCTGTCGGCCCTACAGGACCTACCGGACCTACAGGAGGCACTGGAGTCACCGGCAGCACAGGTCCCACAGGGGAGACCGGAGTCACTGGACCTACCGGTTCGACCGGCTCAACCGGACCTACTGGTCCCACTGGGCCTACAGGGCCCACCGGACCTACTGGTCCCACTGGGCCTTGAGGAGATAACCATGAACCCAGTCAACTACCCACTCAGAATTCGCAAAGGTGCGCCGCTAGATGTCAGGGTGAGCTGGCGAAACGATGACGGTAGCCCCATCGACCTCACCAGCTACAAAGCCAGCCTCCAAATCCGTAGGACGCCAGAGGATGCAGAGCCGGTGGAAGATTGGGTTGATGGCCCTGGGGGGGAGATCACTTTGGGTGCCGATGGGACGGTGCAGGTCTGGGTTGATGGCAAGGCCACCAAGGCGCTCGGCTGGAAGGCCGGGGTCTATGACTTGGTGCTGAGCCAGGACGGCGTAGAGCCAATACGGCTGCTTGAGGGGACTGCTGAGGTAACCTGAGCGTGTCTTTCATTATTATCGAGACCGGGCACAAGGCTCTAGCTGAGCCTGCCCTGCCAGAAGTCAAGCAGGTAGAGCACCCTGTCGCTGAGGAGAAGCAGGCAAAGGGCAGCCAGATAGCGGTGACCAGTAGCTACATCGGCCCCATCGGGCCGACCGGGAAGCGAGGGCCTACAGGGGCTTCTGGTTCTGCTGGGGAGACAGGGCCAACCGGTCCGGAGGGAATAGCAGGTCTCAAGGGTGACAGAGGAGCAACTGGCCCCACTGGGCCTCAGGGGCGTCCTGGCTTGCCAGGTGGGGGTGGAGGCCAAGGGTCACAAGGTCCTACTGGCCCTGCAGGTCCTCCGGGCACAGGCGGTGGGGGAACAGGACCAACTGGCCCAACAGGCCCTACAGGACCACAAGGCACAGCAGGAACTGCAGGTACCGGCCCGACAGGTCCCACCGGTCCCACGGGGGCACCCGGCCCGACCGGACCTCCCGGACCAACCGGCGCGGGGGTAACAGGCGCAACTGGTCCTAGCGGCCCGCCTGGCCCTACGGGACCCACTGGTGCTGGTGTTACCGGAGCAACCGGTCCGACTGGCAGTCCCGGTCCTCCTGGTCCTACAGGCCCAACAGGGGCAGGAGTGACGGGTGCTACTGGCCCAACCGGATTGCCTGGACCACCAGGCCCGACTGGGCCAGTGGGGGCTACTGGGCCTACTGGTGCTGGAGTTACAGGCCCCACCGGTGCTACTGGCACTACCGGAGCTCAAGGACCAGCGGGTCCAATAGGAACCACCGGGGCTCAGGGGCCAGCTGGCCCAACTGGAACGACGGGAGCCATTGGTCCACAAGGGCCAGCCGGAGCAACTGGCACCACAGGTCCTACCGGAACGACTGGCGCTCAGGGACCTGCGGGACCTCAAGGAACCATAGGAGCGACTGGTCCCACAGGGGCAGAGGGAGCTACTGGAGCGACGGGTACCACAGGACCCGCTGGTCCAGCGGGTCCTACAGGGACAACCGGAGCAGCTGGCCCTACTGGTGCAACCGGTCCCACAGGCCCTCAGGGTACAGCGGCACAGTTAACGGGACCAATAGGACCGACAGGTGCACAAGGGACAGCGGGCACCACGGGTGCAGCTGGCGCGGCGGGGGCTACTGGTCCGACTGGTGCCACAGGTCAAACGGGAGCGACAGGACCGGCAGGAACGACTGGTCCACAAGGACCAACGGGAGCCAAGGGCACAACTGGGGCTACAGGGACTACTGGCCCAGAAGGACCAACTGGCCCTACGGGGGCAACAGGACCAACTGGTGCAGCAGGAACAACCGGTGTAGCTGGCGCAGCAGGAACCACTGGTGCACAGGGACCAACAGGACCAACTGGTCCCACTGGTGTTACAGGCGCAACAGGCCCGGCTGGAACAACCGGGGCTCAAGGCCCCACAGGCCCTGGTCCTCGTGGCATCCCCTTCATTATTGATGGTGGTGGCTCGGTCATCGCCACGGGCAAGAAGGGTGATGTGGTTGTGCCGGTCACCATGGTAATCGCCAAGGGCTACCTGCTCGCGGATAAGATAGGTTCTCTCGTTGTAGACATCTGGAAGGACACCTATGCCAACTACCCGCCTAACAACACGGACAGCATCTGTGCTGCTGCCCCACTCACCATCGCAAGCGGCACCAAGGACAGAGATGTGACATTGACAGGGTGGACGAAGACGCTGACAGCTGGAGACATCTTGAGGTACAACGTGGATTCCTGCACGACGATCACAAGGGTCTCGGTGAACCTAACGCCATGATGAAAGACGCTCTCTACTACGATGAAGTCTACTCAAACCGCTATCACGTTGATGAAGATCGGGTACGTTATGTGGCCTCGCTCTGCACGGGCCGAGTGCTTGATGTAGGCTGCGGAGATGGCAGGCTAGCCGAGTTCCACGAAGATGGCTACCTAGGCCTGGACTTTTCCCAAGTAGCGATAGACCTGGCTGCGCACCGAAGCCCCGGCAAGCGGTTCAAGGCCGTGGACTTCACTCGGCAGTCTCTACCCAAAGGCCCCTGGGACACCATCGTCCTGGGTGAACTCCTTGAGCATTTGGACGAGTCCGCTCAAGGCGTGTTGCTGGACAAGGCTCAGAAGGTGCTTGCCAGTGGCGGCCGTGTCATCGCCACGGTGCCGAAGGGTGAAGCGGTGCCCGACGTAGCCCATGTCCAGGTCTTCGAGGATGGTGCATTGGCGAAGGTTCTCAGCGTCTTCGGTCCGACCGTCACTCATGACTACTCGGACCGTTACCTCGTCGTCAGCAGCCACACCAAACGTCCCAAGCTATCAGTTGTGCTCATCGTTAAGGACGAGGAGGAACTTCTGAGTCGCTGCCTGGGCTCAGTAAAAGACATCTGGGATGAACTCGTGGTGGTAGACACTGGCTCAACCGACAGGACAGTAGAGATCGCAAAGTCCTGTGGCGCTCGTGTTGGTCACTTCCCCTGGCGCTCCGACTTTGCTGCAGCCCGCAACTACGCTGAAAGCCTCTGCTTTGGCGAGTACGTCCTGTGGCTGGATGCAGACGTGGTAGTGGCTGAAGGCCAAGAGACTATCAGGGAGATCGTGGAGGCTGGAGAGCTGGATGGCATCGCACCCTTCCTCATTTTCTCGCGAGATGCTGAAGGTAGGCCAGCGACTACCTACTCCTGGCTGGAGATGCTCCACAAGAACGATGGCAAGTGGAAGTGGCACGGTGCAGCTCACAACTGGCTGAATGGGACCGGGCGGTTGGAGAGGCCCGACATCGTGTTTGAGCACATGCCCAGAAGCGGCGGTAAGCGGGAGAATCACGAAGACATCTTTGAGGCGCTGCGCTCCAACTTCAAGGATGGGCTACCTGAAAGGCAACTCTTCTACCTAGCTCGCCAGCACTTCTACCACCAGCACTGGTACGAGTGCATCGGGCTCGTGAGCTTAATGATGCAGACAGAAACCCGGCTGAAGTGGCCCATACAACGGTCCCGTGCTCTCCTTCTAGCCGGTGATGCCTGGCTGGCGCTGGGTGAGCAGGAGGCGGCTCGACAGACATACTTAAAGGCTGTAGCTGAGCATTCAGGTTGGGCCGAGCCCTACTTCCGCCTTGGCAGGCTGGCCCACCTCCAGAAGAAGTATACCGAGGCTATTGGCTGGTTCCTGGCCTCGACTCCCTACGACCCTAGCAGCAGTTACTTTGCCGATCAGGGACTCTACTCCTGGTCCCGGTGGGATGCGCTGGCCCTCTCCTGCTATAAGGCGGGGAGGTATGCCGAGGCGTTGGAGTATGGGAAGAAGGCGCTAGCTGGTAAACCCGAAGATGCGAGACTGGCGGAGAATCTGGGCTGGTATAAGAGGAAGGTTACCTGCTGATGGCTGTCCGCCTAGCGACCCTGGCCGATCTTGCCTACGTCATTGAACGCGCTACCTCCATCGGGCAACGCTACTCGGAAGAGAGGGTGCGGGAGCTCGTCACCGACGCTCGCTACATCACGACGGTTGACCGGCCTACTGGCCTCTTCTGGGCCGAACTCGTCACACCAACCCTCGTCTTGGCTGGGATCAGCGTTGCCGCAGACGATGTGCAGATCAAGGCGCTGTACAAGGCGGCTCTCGTAGAGGCGGGTACTCGCTGGCCGCAGGCAACGACGCTGGAGGCCCGCCTGCGTGTCGATTGGTGCAAGCCCCAGGTCGTGCCGTGGGTGACGGCCATCGCCAAGATGCCCCTGGTGAGCACCGAGGCTGACGGGACACGGGTCTACCGGATGGCCTGGCGCGATCTGCTGAAGGCGCTACGATGAGCGTCCTCTGGGTTGCCTTCTGCGGCGGCGAGAGCCAGCAGACGGATAAGGACGGCTCCGTTACTCCAGCGGCCGCTGCCGGTTGGACTGTCGTCACTAGCCCCAAGGTGACGGGCATTGGGGCCTGGCGCTGCAACGCCAACGGCAGCCACGCGACGGCGCCCTATGTGGCCGTCGGCTACTTCGCGGCCAGCACTCCGATCGGGGCCTGGGAAGCCCAGGCTGTCCTCAGCGGATCGCCGTCAAACGCCTTCTGCTTGGCTGGCGAGAACACCGATAGCGCCCTGGCCCTAGAATGCGGGACCGACGGTAAGCTTCGGCTCGTGCGACTGGGCACGGGCGCGGCCCGCTGGACGGGCCGGACGGCCCTCACCGGCTGGTCGGCGACGGCGCTGGCGACGGACGACAGCACCTTCAAACACCTCTTCTTCTCGTCCGACCCGCTGACTCTGGGAGCAACGCACTCCTGGGTCGCACTCCTGATAGACGGCGTGGAGCAGTGGACAGTAGATGTGGGCTCCCTCACTGCCCAGTACGTCTACTGCGTCCCCAACATCGGCAGCGTCAACTCCGGCGTCTCTGTGACCCTGGACGACATCTTCGGCATGATAGGCACCGATGCGGGCGACGCTCCCCACCTAGTCCCCTGGCCTGTGGGCGAGGTCTACAACTCATATCCGAAGAGCAACCTGAGCCAGAGTTGGACGGCCTCCGGCGGCGGCGCGGGTAGCTTCAGCGAGTGGGATGAGACGTCCGCCCACGATAGCGACACCACCTACAACAAGGCCACTACCACTAACAAATTCCAGACCAGCTACGGCCAGACGGCGGCCGATCTAGGAATCTCTGGCCATACGGTGATCCTTAATGGGGTGGCGGGCTACGCCCCTGCGCTTCTCTTCTGGCACCGCATCGTCTCCGGCGTGGGCACGAAGTTCAACGGCTGGACGACGTGCCAGAACGCGACCGATGTACAGGTTAGCCAGCCGCCGACGAGCTACACGGCGACGGGCGTCCTCCTGGAGCGCACGAGTGGCAGTTGGTCGATCTCAGACGTGGGCAGTTGGTACGGCCTCAAGACAGAAGCCTCCGCCCACGACAACGAGTGGCGCTGCACGAAGGAGCAAGTTCACTGGCCGGTGTACATCGACACGGTGCAGGCAGCGACTACGCCACGCCTGCCAATTTCTCAAGTTTACGTGATTTGAGGGGGAATCAATCATAGGCCGATACGAGTAATCTGGGGGAGACCGATTCATGGTGGCGTACACACATGTTGAGCATGTCCAGGTCTGCGTAATATAGGCCGGTACAGGTGATCTGAGGGAGGCCAGGATGAAGTGACACCAGCAGAGATAACGCGCCTGGAGCGGGCGCTGAATGAACTCCGTGAGGAGAGGATGCGGGACTGGCAGAGTTTCCGTGACAACGAGTTCAAGCCGTTCGCCGAGCGCAACAGCCAGGAACACGGGGGCATCCTTGAACAGACCACGCAGACGAATGCCAATGTCAGAGAACTCCAACTCTGGCGGGCCAAGATAGAAGGGGCGCTCTTCGCTGGCCGGGTGATCTGGGCCGTCTTGGGCGTAGGCCTAGCCATTCTCGGTATGCTGCTGCAAGGCAAGTTCGGAGGGTAATGATGCCCTACATCCCGCACTGCCTCTGGACGATGTTTGGGTTAAGCCTGCTGGCAGCGGTGATCGTCTTCACGTCTTGGTTCGGTGTCATGGAGGGAATCGCTATGGCCAACGGCGCAGGGCAGGAGAGCCGCGACACGCTGAGTGAAGTGCTTTGGGACTATGGGCGGATACCGGCGGTTCTGCTCTTCCTGCTACGTTCCTGCTGATGGGCACAGAGATATGGCTGCTGCTTCACCTGATCAGCAAGGGCCGCTGGGGCCTGTAGACGCCGAGGGGGTGGGGCCGTGCCCGCCGCCGGGCTTTCGGACGCAGGGGGCGTGGCCCGGCTGGAGCCTGCCCCTTGACGGGACAGTGAGAATGGGACCGAAGGGTACCGACTGGATCACAAACTTGCTGGCTCGCGCCTTGGGTGGGATCGGGCCGAGAGGAGAAGACTGGAGGCACGATGAACTTCAAACCTGACTACAGGATGGCGGTCGCCTGGCCCGCCCACGAAAGCAACTTCGGCTATCCGCGTTCCTTCGCCGAAGAGCAGGCGCAGCAGCTCGTGAACCAGCCCAGGGCCTTCGTGCTTCACACCGCTGAGGAGCCTGGGGACCCGGTAGGCAGCACGCCGCTCTACTTTGACGACACGGGCCGCCAGGCCAGCACCCACTACTTCATCCCCTATGCCGGCGGCTGCTACCAGATGGTGCCGGAGCGGTACGGTGCCTGGGCGAATGGCCTCCAAGGCAAGCCCGCGCCCTCTTGGGCGGACCCGAACAAGAACCTGAACCTTCAGACGCTCTCGGTGGAAATCGAGGGCTACGCCGCCAGCGTTCACCTCACGATGCCCGTAGGCAGCCCGCAGTGGAAATCGCTGGTGGCGCTTATCCAGGACCGGTGCCTCTACCACGCGATCTCCTTGGACCGCGAGCACATCATGGGCCATTACCAAGTGTCAAATCAGCGTTCCGACCCGGGCTTGCTCTTCCCGTGGGACGCGCTGATTGCCGACTTGCAGCAACTCCGACGCGACGAGCTATTCCTGGCCGTTGTGAAGGTGAGGGCGAACCTCATCAAGCTCGCCAACGAGGACAGATGGCAGGAAATCGTAGATGCGCTGGCCTACATCGGCGTGAGGGTGCAGTAACCGGTTGAATCGATCATCCGGTAACTGATGGGAGCGCTTCAGTAAAGCGGCCCTTTGGCCCGGCTGCCACCCCGTTCGGCTGGCTCCCTGATTGGCAACTCGTAGTTAATGCTCTCCAGGTCGGAACCATCGAGCACTAGGAAAGCCAGCACCCGCAGTGGGTCTTGGCTAGTCCGAATTACCTGGCAGGAGACTATCTCTGGCCGCACACCGCTAGGTGGTGTGGCTGCTTGGAGAGCCAACTCTATCTCTGCTTCGGCTTCATGATCGATGTGGAAGGTTAGGTCAACAACCTTGACGATTCTCATTACTTGTGCTCCTTTGCGCCCCCTTCGGCCAACAGTCGCAGGGGGTGCTGGCCGATGATCCGGTTGAGTGCAAACTCCCCAACTTTACCATAGGCTGGCAATCTGCCATCAATAGACAGAATGCGACCTTCCAGTGTAAACCCTTTCGAACCGTTCCCTCGAAATCTGTGGTGATAGATTCGCGGGGTCGATACTGTCACTATGACGACTTTGTGCCGATAGAGTCTATACTGGAAACTGATCTGGCTACGCCAGTTCAAGCTATTCTTCGTGAGCCAGGCCCGCAACTCGGATCGCACGTGTTCCGTAAATGAGCCCTCTGCCTTGCCTTTCCCTTGGCGGTGGATTTCATCTGCGTAGTCCAAGAGGTTAGCGAGGGAAGGTTCGCCGGTCCTTCCTCGATGAGCTAAAGGCCCCGGCCAGAGCTTTCGGTTCTGCCGGAACGGCATTCGACCTCGCCAACGCTCATCCTTGGTCATGGCTATCTCCATAACCTCCGCCACACCCCCGCTCGTGCGAGGGCGCGGCCTATCAGCTTGTTCTTGGCCCGCGTGCCAGCCTTCTTCGGGCTTGACAGCGACTTGAGGTCGGCCGATGTGCGGGCCAGGCGGAACAAGAACGACATTAGACTCATGCTTCTGCTTCCTCCCTTCTCAGCCCATAGTGCTCTGACCAGTACTCAAATTCCTCCTCGCCAAGACCAGTCTCAGCGTAAAGCATCCTACGGGCCAATGTGACCGGGCAACTCACCTCATGCTTGACCCAGCCATAAGCAAAGCTGCCACAATAAGGACAGTTAGAATGGTCTGAGCATTCAGAACTGTATTCTGAGCTGAAGGCAACAGCTCGCAGAATCTTATCCAAGTCTGTCATGATTCCCCCTTCGCCTCCTTGAGGGCCTCGCGGACGTTTACCATCGGACAGCCGAAACGGTGTCCGCTGCCTGGTGCTGGAGGTTCCATAGAATCTGGCAGGCAAAGTCCGCATGTCGCTTCGCCTACGTCTTCACCTTCTCTAGCCCACACATCTACCGCCTCCAGCGCCGCCAAGAGCTTGGGGGCGGCAAGCAGTAGGCGTGCGGTTTCCTCGACGGCTGCCATGTAAGCGGCACGGCGATCTTCGGTGCCAGGACCGCCGAAGTTTGTCGTGCCGATGACGCCAAGCGCGAACCATTCATCGCCAACCTTCACACCAAGGTTGTAGGGCGGGCCGCTGGGCACGTGGCCAGGAGGCCAACTCTCAAGCCGAATCGTCGGTGTGTGCTCGCTCATTGTCCCTTCGCCTCCCTGATGGCCTCGCGGGCCTGCTTGGCGAGGCGTTCCGCCGTCTCCTGAATGTCAGCCCCGCTGTCGAAGGGCATCCAACCCCACAACTCTTCCAGCGCCTTCAGCGCCGCCAGCAGCTTGGGGGCACAGATAATCAAGCGGGCATTGGCCTCGCCCTCTATGCCGTCTTTGTCTCGTGGGCTTACATCTGCTACCCACCCAGCAGAGTCGTCAATGGTGAACCCCCTATGGTTTTCAGACCTGCTGAGCTTCGTGCGATAGAACCACGGGCCCGGTGTGTGCTCGCTCATCTATCCCCTCACTTTCCGGCGGGCGGTGCCACCTTACCAATAGGACTGTCGCTTGGCGTTGTTGTGCTCCTGCTGCACGTAGTCCTTGAGCCAGCCCGTACAGATGCCACCGGCGCGCCGAAACTTGCGGTACTGAGCTAGAAGCGGCTTCATCTGTTCCCAGTTGTCGGAGCAAATCGACTGCCAGATGTCGAGATAGATGCAATCGAACGCCTTGCCCCTCAACGGCTCATGATAGGCGTCGGCCAGCAGCACCGTCAGTTTGGGATGCCTGATGTGCGGCTCGACCAGCCCAATGACATGCGGTTCTAGCTCCAGCACCACAACTGAGCGCACCTGTTCCTTTGCGCAGAGAGCCATGGGCAACATGCCGATGCCGAGACCTGCCAGCAGGACATCACCGAAGGCGTCCCGCAGGAACTCACTGTTGCTCATGCGCTCCAGCCACGTGTCTGACATCCACTGCTTCACATAGCCATTTCGGACCTGGTGCAGTACGCAGTAGGTTCCTGCCTCCAGGCCGTTGTTTGTCCAGTCGCGGCGGAACATCGCCATCATGCTCTCATGCTTCACTCGCTCTTCGTCAAGCACTTGGTGGCTGATGAAGAAGCCGCTACCGCCGTTCACGGGGCATTGCGCCTTTGGGGTCTCTGGAATGATCTCGGCCATGAGTGGGAAACCGAATGTTCTCAAGACTCTCCCTTCTGTCTCTTCCGGCCTCAAGCGACCGGCGTGGAAATATCTCTTCTTGAGTACTGCTATCTGAAGCCTTTTTCTACTGCACAGGGCCTCTCCTCGGTTCCCGGAAACCTTCCAAGCGTGCTCCCGCATGCAGGCGAGAACCCCCCAGAATGGGCCTCAGAAGAGTGTCCTGTCCCCCGATTTACCATTCGCTCGGTAATACACACGCTTTCGCCCACGAAGCTCCTCGCTGACAAGCGCTCCGTCGAGCTCAAATTGCCGGAGGTGCCTCTTGACCGTCCTAGGGGCTTGCCCGGAGAGTTCAATAACGCGGGCCTCCGTCAGGCCTTTATCCCCGCAGACATCGAAGAGGGCCAAGGTCTTCTCGGGACTCCAGCGTATCTCAGACAGTTCCGGCTCATACCGGTAAAGGTCATTACCGAAACCGAGTTCAAAGCCGGAACTTTGCGGAGAATATTTCCCTTCCAGTTTCAAACTGACCTTCTGACGGCCCTCCTCTAATTCTTCTTTTTCCATATTCCAAACGATCTCGCAGAAAGCCCCGATAAAAGTCGAACCCATCCCGGCGGTCCGGGTATCCCGGTCCTCAGAGGACCGCCCTTTGTGGTGAATCAGGAGAAAACCGCAGTCGTACTCAGCCCGGAGTTCTTTCAAAGGGGCCATCATCCCCGGCAGGGAGGCACCCCAGTCTTGTGGGTTGTAACCGGCCAAGTAAAGGCCATCGATGATACAGAGCACCGGATGGTGGGCTTCGAGGTCCTCCCGCAGTTTATCAACCCAACCAGGGATAGCGAAATGAAATCCTCCCATGCTCCAGTAGAAAGGCACATGCTCGGCCTGCGGGTCCACCCGGAGGTATTCCAAGATGTTTTGATAACGCCGGGAAAGCATCTCCGGAGGGTCATCCAAGGCATGGTAGATCACCGGTCCTGTCCGTTGCGGTCTAATGTGAAAGAAAGACCGTTCCGTGGCAAGACAAAGGCCCATGTGACTGGCAACCCAGCTTTTTCTGGAGCCAGGACCTCCAACAATCATCCCTATGGCCCGCTTCGGCCAGAAGCCGGTCAAGTCCCAGCGGATTTCGGCGTCGATCGCTAACAATTCCTCGGAGTCGTGCAAAACCCACAAAGGAACATCTTGCAGTCGCACCCCCGGTGTCCGTCCTTTAGGCTCTGTTCCCGGAGCCCAGGGGAGAGAAGCCGAAGGTGCATTGCGATGTACGAGTTCATCAGCCTTGAGAACTTCGGTCCAGAGCCTTTGGGGCCTGTCTCGCCATTTGTTCGAACGGGCGTGGTAACAAGCGGAAAAAACTTCCTTGGTAGACACTCCCATGACCAGAAGCCGGTAGATGAACTGGCTCATGTGGAGTGACCGTTTCCCCTCTGGTATGGATTCATCCCACATTTTGAGCAGCGGGGACCAGGCACGGAGCCACCGGAGGACTTCCCCCTTGGGGGAAGGCACCGGAACCACCGAAGCATCCAAGCTGGGCGCAACTTCGGAGGTCCCAAAGAGGCTGGGGGCATAGGCCATTCCGGAAAAGCTTTGTAGCCGAACAGGCCAATCCCCCGCTTGAGGTTTTCGGTTGAGAGTCCCCGGCAGACGGAGCCTGCGACTGGTGTCGAAGGAGGGATCAGCCCCCAAGTCCTTAAGTTGGTCGTAGAGCCAGTGATTGCGGGCCGTTCGTTCTTCTTGTGGGGGATTCCGATCAAGCAACCACAGAGCTTGAAAATGACCCTCAGAAGTTTCCCAAACGGCTGAGGGTTGTGGCACCGTTTGGGGGAATTGAGAAGGGTTCGCGGTGTCAAGGTCTAGCCAAAGCAAAGGGGTAGGTGAGGCCAATTTGGCCTGGGTTCCCTGAAAGCGGAAGGCGGAGGGGTAAAAGTATAATTCCTCGTGCTCTGCCAAAAGACCTTGGATTTCCTGAAGATCGGACTCTTGATCAGGGGTTACCCGGAGGAAGTCGATAACGTTCTCGACCCCATAACCGCCTTCCCACCAGGCGAAGGCTCGATAGATACCCCCGGTGGTGGCTTTTACCCACAAACGCAGGAAATCCAACCGATCTGCCATCTGCAACCCTTCTGAAAGCGGAGCCCCGGAGGGGGCTACCCCGGAACGGGCAACCCCCTCCGGCGGGTCGGGACTCCCAATCTAGAAGGGCGGTTCCGGCGCACCTCCACGGGGCGGAACCGGACGATGGACGGGTGGTGATGCCGGACGAGCGGCCGGAGCCGGCCGCCGAGCAGCGGCGGCCGGGGCAGAACGGGCTGACGGGGCAACAGGCGCAGCAACCGGTGCTGGGTTCCTCGCAACCTCGGGGGAAATCGCGTCCGGCACATAATCGTCGAGAGATCGGACGCAGGTGACCCGGTTGCGCTCTTTGTTCTCGTAGATATCGATGTCAGTGTCTACGGCGCAGGTGGCCCCGGCCGCGATGCTATCCATCTCCTCGGCGAAGTCCTCAAAGGATTCGAAGTCCTTTTCCTCCAGGGCGCTGTCGAGGCCGAGAACCGCCAGCACATGCCAGAGCCCGGTGTCCGGGTAGGGTAGGGCGGCTTCGGCCATGCTGGTTATCAAGAAGAGAGAAGAACCGGCCAGGTCTCCATCGAAGACCCGCAATTGCCAGCCGAGATAGGGCGTTCCTGTGGCCCCCCAGCCGGGCTTGATCTTCTCGACTTGGACTGCGTAACGGTCCGGTGGAAGGATGGGGAAACTACCGACTTCGCGGTCCTTGGGCACGTAAGTGGGCACTTTTGTTCTCCTTCTGCGTCCTTTTTAGACGCTTACTTGATCCGCAGGTGCATCTTGTCTGTGTGGATTTCCACGCCAAGGACGACTTCGCCCGTCTCTCGGAAGTGTTTTAGGATTTCATCCCGGCGGATTACCGGGGGCGGTTGATATTTCCACTCCTCAGCTACAGCATCTTCGTCCGTGACCTCGCAAGAGGGCGGCGACTTCTGGAGCCAGGTTGTGAAGAGTGGGCCTTTTGCCCGGTAACCTTCGATGTCACGTAACTGGCCTTCCAGGTAGTCCCGCCACCATTTTGCTGAGTTCTCGAGAGTCTGCTTCCGCCGCTGCAGGCGCATGATTTCTTGCTGGATCGGGCCGACCCCCTCGACTTCGATGGTTCGAATGAGCTTGCAAAGGTTCTCGGCCTTCTCCTCGATGGCCTCCTGGAGTCCCTCTGCCAACTGCTCGAACCGCCCGGCTTCAACCTCATCTTCGGCTTCTTCGATGGCCCGGAGCGCCTCGATATAAGAGCCAGTGAGTTCGTAAAGCTTCATGACGTGCGCTCCTCCATCCAATCACCGGAACCCAGCCCGCCATCGCGCTCCTCTTCCGGGTGCGCGGCGTCGTAGCGGTCATCGGCAAGGGGCGCGAAGATGGGCACCGCCTCGCCCTTCAGCATGGCGCTGATGCCCGTTGTCTTCTCCCCAAACCAACGACACTCTCCGTCCGGCTCCCAGGCCAGGCCTTCACGAGCGGCGGCATTGCGCATCTCTTGCCACTCATCCCAGACGTTCCACCCATCGAAGCAGGCCACCTCGCCGCACTTGGGGCAGGGCATCTTCATGCCATTCATCACCCCAGCCAGGCTGCGAGGTTCGTGGTCATAGGCCCAGACGACAGTCTTACAACGGAGACAGGCGATCATGCTCATGATTGCACCTTCTTGTTCTCCATGTCCACCGTGGCCAGGGCATCGTTGACAGTGAAGCCCCTTGCTATGAGTTCCTCCAGCCGGTCGATCCGCTCGTTGGCGTCAACCCAAGACCGGTTCGGCAACCAGTAGGCGCGAATCGCCCCGACTTCCACCGAAGGCAGGTTCAGCAGCCGCCCCAGCTCTTCGCTTTTGTGGGTCCAGCCGTGCTCACGAAGCCGGGCGAAGAATCGAGAACGCTCTGCTGTGTCGGTGTCCTCGGTCGGTGCTTCCAACTCCGGCAGTGCGGTGCTTTCGGGCAGTTCCTCAGTACCTAGAAGCGGGTAATTGCTGTTGCTGACGGTGATCAGCACATCGGGGAAGGCCCGGCGGAGGCAGCGAATCCGGCCGGTCTTAAGGGCCAGCCTCCAGGGCTCCTCATGGACGGCGGCCAGATGCCGGTCTGCCGACCGGACCCGCGTCACCGAAAGGAAAGCCGTGTCCTTGAAGACGACCTCTCGTTCGGGATGGGCCGGGAAGACTCGGTGAACCTCGGCTAGGGCCAGCCAACCGGAAGAGCGGATTCCCAATTCTTCGGCTTCCTCCTTGGTGCCGAGGTGACATTCGTCGTAAACCTTCTGGCCGGGGCACCGCTGCTCAATAAGCCTGAGCCAGCCTTGCTCCGTGACATAGGGACGCCCATGCATGGGTAGGATTTCCCCAAGGAAAGGGTTCAGACCTGTAGTCAGGCAGACCGCCACAAACTGGCCGACGGCCTCCTTAGTGATCAGATCCTTGGGGAATTTGGCCCGCAGCAGCAGCGGGTTTAGCCCAGGGCCGTTGCGGACCATGACTTCAGTCGTCGTAGTTGGTTCTTTCTTTTCTGCCATGGCGAACCTTTTAAGCCGGGGTAGCGGCGACTCCCTGGCACTTGCACCTACCGGCCCGACAGACCGGACCCATGCCTGACTCATGCACGACCGCTTGCTTGCCGCAGCAGGAGCAGATCATCAGGTTCTGGAGGACGGCGGCGGAGAACTGCTCCTGGATCGCTTCCCAGGTGGTCTCTTCGTTTTCGAGTCGGGCGAGTGCGCCCTTGAGTCTGGCGTCGTGGCCGGGAGCCCAAGTCTTCTTGGTGACCACACCACAACCGCATGCACAGAGCCGTTCCGCCTGTAGGTCCTCCATCGTGGCCTGAGCGGCGTTGAGGCGCTCGTTGATCGCCTCCAACCGCCGGCGCTTCCCAGCCACGGCCCGGCCGTCAGCGCCATTCTGCTCCAGTTCCACGAGTTCCTGTTCGGTTGCCTCCTTCTCGATCTCCAACTGCCGGATGTTGTTCTCCAGAGTCATCTTTTGGACTCCTTTCTTGGGCAAGTGTTTTACTGCCCTCTTTGCGCACCGCTGGCAGAGAAGACCCCGCCCCGGTACCTCCAGCATGCTCATTGAGGCATGATAAGCTCCACATGCTGCACAGGTGATCATTGCTTCTCTTCCCTCTCCGCATTGTCTCATCCATCACCTCCTTAAGTAAAGCACAGCCGTGACTCTCTGTCAAGTATCCCTCTCTGAGAGTTTCCGGCCCTGGCCCCTGAGCTGAGAGCCTACTGACGGGATTCTGGTCTCGGCTCCTGTGACCGCGCAAGGGGTTTCGCGCCGCGTCTCAGGTCACCTTCCCTGCCCACTTGCCTTCGACTTCCTCAGCCCAGGGGCGAGCGCCGACTAGCTGCCATGTTTGGTTACGATACCGCATCGGGTACAAGTGATTTGCAGCGATGTAGACGTGAGTTTGATCTCCTGTCGTGCCGGAAATTGACAGTGTGGGCATCGCCATGTTGCCGTCTTGATCATCTCACCCTCCTGCCTCTTCACCCGCCCCCGAACATCAGGGGCGCGTCGAGCGGCAGGAGCCGCCCGGGGGGTGCTAGGACAAGTGCCAAATGCCGGTTGCCAGGTTGTCGTGATCTCCGAAGATGGCTGGCACCGTCTCGTGGATTGTGCCGTCCTCGTATAGGCGGAAGTTTATCGTGTGGCCCTCCCGCTTGCCGTATGGCGTCCAGTCATCAAGCGCCACTGGACCACCGTAGGTCTCTACCTGTGAGAACCCTGCTTGCTTGGCTGCTTGTACTGCCTCATCTCGTGTCATCGTATCCCCTCCTGCTTCTTCCCATGCCCGCTGCGGTCAGTGGGCATGGCAGGCGGCGGGAGCCGCCCGTAGGGGCTAGTAGTCGCTCTCCTTCTCGCCCATGTCGCGGGCGATCTTCTTGAGTTCCTTCGCGATCTCGTCGGCGTCGCTGAACGGGTTATAGTTGTTGGTCGCCATGTAGATCGCGCCCTTATAGCCCCGCGCCGCCTTTTGGAGATGTTTCGCAAAGTCTTTGGCTGTCTGTGCCTTCATCGTCCTTCTCCTGCCTGCTCACCCGCCCCCTGCCTTCAAGGGGTGCGTCAGGCGGCAGGAGCCGCCTATCGAACCTCCTCGAATCCCTGTTCCGCCAGAATCTCCCGGAGTTTTTCCAGGGAGGGCGCGACCCGGTAGCGCTTCCACCCGTCCGACCAGCGACCCAGTCCTTTGGAGACGTAGGTCATCCGCCGGATGAGCCAGCCGTCCTCTTTGAGAGCGAAATCAATCGCCCCGCCGCCGGGCCTGTCCTTATGCCACCGGGCAATTGGGGTTCCGAGTTTGGCCATCTTCAGGACTCCTTCCCCGCTATCGATTCGGGTAATCCGGGTGACTGCCGACGGTTGGATCGGATTCTCCTTCTGGTTCTGGAATTTCACCCGCCAGCCATTGCTCCACAGCACCCTGGCCGGTGATTCCAGTCTCCAACGCCCATTGGGTCAGCTCGTCCACCACCTCTCCGAGGTCCCCCTCGTCCAGCCCTTCGCGGTCGAGCGCCGCGTGAACGTCCTCGCTGCTGGCGGACTCCAGAGCGACCTGTACCTGCTCGATCATCTCAGTGACCTGCTTGCTGGTTCGTTCCATCGTTCTCTCCTTCGGCCTGTCTCATCAGCAGCGAGCGGCCATTCTCGCTGGACCGCTCTTGCGAGCGGTTTCGACTTCAACCCGTCTTTGTTGCGGCGTCTGCCCGGCACTGTTCACATCCTCTCGGCCAGAAGTAGCCGTACTCCACCGCCGCATCGTGGACATGGCCCTCGATGCCCGATGTCGTGCGCTTCCCGCAACTACGACAGACCACTACTTCAACCTTTCCACTCCTGAAGGGTCGTCCTTTGACCATCTTCACTGCTCCTTTCCTTACACCATATTTCATCTTCTTCTCCCTTTGGCGTTTCGCCCTTCTGGGGCTCTTCAGCAGGGCGGGGGTGGCGGCATTCGGCCGGAACCATCTCTGGTTTTACGACTTGAGCAGTCGCGCCATCCACCCCTCTATCCCTGGACGCCTCGCCCCGGTATTCCGGGACTTCCAAGCCTGCGCCTTGCGCGGCATGTCGCTTGGCCTTCTTGTGTGTGGGCTTGTCGGCTCTCCGCCTGCCTGCCCCTGCGCTTCCTTTTTCTGTTTTCCTCTCCTCTCTTACATTACTATTATACCAGAACCTTGACTCCCTGTCAAGTATTTCAGGGCCGGATGTGAAAAACGAAGGAACATTGGACATGCCGTTGACCCCTTCAATATGCTACCCGGCATGTTGAAGGCTCCAGGGCTTGACACCGAGTCTAGGGCTGTGCTATACTGAGAGGGATGACAAGAGAGGTCTTCGAAGCGGTAGTGCCGGGAGAGCCGGAACCAGCCGGGTCGCCGAAGGTAATTAGCCTGGGAGGGAGACCGGCTATCCGCTGGCAGAAAGGACCCCGGTGGACGAACAGGGTAAGGTCGGTAATCTCGGAGCAGATACCCCTGAGTTCCCGGCCCTGGCTGGCAGGACCGGCAGCAGTAGTCTTAGAATTCCGCCTGCTGCGGCCCAAGAAGCCGATGTTCGAAGTCCCAGCCACAAAGCCCGATATTGATAAGCTGGCCAGGGCCACCCTGGACGGGCTTTTCCTCCAGACCGGGAGACAGTGTTTACCCCTGGTTCTGGTGGATGACGCCCGAGTTGTCAAATTGGAAGTCTTGAAGACCTACACGGAGAACCCTCTCCTGACCGGCGTTACAATAAAGGTGGAGCCCTATGGCTGTGAAGACGTTGGACCTGAGAGCCTTCGAATCGTTCGGAGCTAGGGCCGAACTTGCCCGGCGGTGCGGCTGTAGTATTTCTTATGTCAGCCTGCTCCTCCAGGGCAAAAGGACTCCTTCCCTTGCCATGAGTAGGAGATTAGCGGCGGCGCTAGGTATCGGCCTGGACGAGCTCAATGGATGGCTCGTCTCTTTGGCTCCTTCGCCCGACCGCTCATGATCCTCACCGATCCGCTCCAACTTCATTCCTATGTTGCCTCCGCCAGAGAACTCGGCGAATGCGCCTTCGACACAGAAACCACGGGGCTTAAGTCCTCGGAAGGAGCCCGTCTCTGTGGGTTTTCCCTTTATCACCCCAAACTCGGCGGCTTCTACGCCCCAGTAAGGCATCAAGGCCTCTTCGTTGAGAATGCCCCCGAATCCATCATCCAGGAATTGGCCCCCCTCTTCGACGGCTCCGTCCTGATCATCGGGCATAACCTCAGCTTCGACCTCCCTTTTCTTTCGGTCGAAGGGATTGATCCCTACCGCGCCCCGGTCTGGGACACTCAATATGCGAGCTTTCTCTGGCGGAACGATTTAGACAGCTACGCTCTAAAGCCCCTGGCCATCACCCTATTTAAGGACGAAGCTCTCCGGGCTGAAAAAGACCTACTAGACACCTGGCTGGTCGCCCACCCGAAGGCCAGCTACGACTTCGTGCCCCTGGAAGTCATCGGCCCTTACGCGGAGCGCGATGCCGAACTCGCTTGGCACTTGCGTGAGTACCTGCTCCCACGCATCCTTTCCATTGATCCCTGCTACGAAGGGCTGATCGACGAAGAGATGCGTTGGGTAAAGCTTCTGGCTAAGATGTCTATGGAAGGATTGTTGGTTGACCTTGATCGGTTAAAAGAAATAGAACATTCTCACGAGCAACGTTACATCGAAGTCTGCAAGGAACTATCCGAAGCCTACCGGCCCGGATTCAACCCAAATGCCCCAACCCAGGTCAAGCATCTGTGCGACTGGCTCAAAGTCCCCCTCGACGACTCCACGGAAGAAATCGAACTGGTCCTTCGCGCCGACGAATTCCCCATCCTCAACAAAGTTATCCTGGCCCGACAGCTTTCCAAGGTCCTCACCTCCTGGCTCCGACCTTATCGCCAATACGCACGGGCCGGGGGAGGAAGAGTGCATACCAGCTTTGGGTCTGCCGGGGGCCGAGCCGCTGCCGACACTTGGGGATTCGCCCGGACGGGGCGGCTGCGGTCGAGAGACCCGAACCTCCAGGCGGTGCCAGCCTATGACGAAGATATTTATCGTGTCAAAGAAATCGTGGTGGCCCCAGAGGGTTGGAAACTGGTAAGCCTCGACTTCTCGCAAGCCGAGATACGGATAGTGGCCCACTACACCCAAGACCCGCGTCTTATTTCCGAGCTCAACGACCCAAATGGGGACGTCCATGGGGCTGTGGCAAAGGTTCTCGACATGCCACGGCGGGGGGCGAAGCGGGTAGTGTTCGGTGGCGGTATCTACGGAGCCGGGGACATAACTCTGGCTGTCACCTTAACGCAGGAACTCAAACGACGGGTGAGTCCGGAGGAAGCTGCTGTCTGGCGGGCGACGTTCCACAGACGATTTCCAAGGTTCCCCGACATGATGAGACGTGCGGAGAGGGCGGCAAAGCAGCGGGGCTACGTGAAGATTTGGTCGGGACAAAGATTCTGGTTCACTAACGAAAAGTTATCCGACCCCCATAAGGCATTCAACACTCTGATCCAGGCCGGGGTTGCTTCGGTCGTCAAACGGGGTATGCTTGCGGTAGACGACTACATTCAGGAACGCCGATTGCGGGCGCGTATTACCTTACAGATTCATGACGAAATACTGATCTTCCTCCCAGAAGCGGAACTCTGTCACATTCCTGAATTTGCCTCACTTTTAACTTCTCCCGGCCCGACGGACGGGTGGACCTGCCCACTCCGGGTAGAAGTAACAATCGGGGACCGCTGGAGCGAATTGAAAGAATGGGGAGTGGTTGCTTGACCGATTTTGCTGTCGTAGTCGCCGACCCGCCTTGGGTTTATCCTCCCCCCACACGCGCCGGGGTACGGTACAGAAAAGCAGGACCGCATCGAACGAGAATTGCCCGGTCCGTATCTTGAGTTATTCGCAAGGCGACAGCGGCCCGGATGGACCTGCTGGGGCAATGAATTAACCCCGAACGAAGGAGGGTAGAGGCTTTTATGGATTCAGAACCAGTTCGAATCATCATTGGGGGCCAGTACGGCTCGGAGGGCAAAGGCGCTGCGGTTGCGTATCTTACGGACGCGCAGCGCTGTCAAGCGCCCGTGGTTGTCCGAACCGGTGGGCCTCAAGCTGGCCATTCGCTCCGCTACAACGGCCAAACCTTCGCCATGCGTCAGGTCCCCGTGGCTTGGGGGAATGAAAAGGCAGACCTTTGTATTGGCCCCGGCGCACTCATCGACATAGAAGTGCTCAGGAATGAAATCGATTTCGTTGAGAAGGCCCTCTACGGCGGTTCCGGCTCCCCTCGGAAGAACCGTCTTGTAGGGAGACTCTGGATCGATCCGAATGCCGCAATCGTGTCAGAGGAACACAAGCGCCGGGAAAGCGCCCTCGGCCTGTCCCAAAGCATCGGCTCGACAAAAGAGGGGGTCGGGGCCTGCCAGGCGGACCGGGTGATCAGGCAGGCGGAACTGGCCAAGGACTGGGCAGAGCTCCGACCGTACCTTGCCGATGTCCCAGACCTCCTCTGGGCAGAGCATAAGCGAGGTCGGCCGATCTTCGTCGAGTCCACTCAGGGATTCTTCCTCAGCCTAACGCGCAGCGGTTACTATCCGAATTGCACCTCCCGCGACATTACCCCGGCGGCCGTTCTCAACGACGCAGGCATTCCGACGACTTGGCCTCATGAAATCATCATGGTTCTCCGCACTTACCCCATCCGCATCGCCGGGCCTTCGGGCCGGATGCCCAAAGAGATCACTTGGGAAGAGCTGGCTGAGCGAACCGGCGGGTACGTCAAGCCGGAATTGACGACGGTCACCAAGAAGACAAGAAGGGTCAGCGAGTGGGACTACGCCCTGGCCCGGACGGCTATCCGGCATTGCACACCGACTGCGATCTGGCTGAGTTTCGCGGATTATTGGTGGCCCCACCTGGCCGGAGCGGATCGCCTGGATGACGAAGCCGAGGCACGGGTTGCCTTTCTGGAGCAAGACTTGGGGGTACCGATCAAATGGGTGAGCTTGGGATTCCAACAAGTGGTGGGGAGGCAACCCTCCATTGGGTAGCTAATGACGAGAAAGTCATCCTTTATCACGGTGACATGCAGAGCGTCTTGGCAGAACGCCCCGCTGACAGTGTTGACGCCATTGTAACAGACCCGCCATATGGCCTTCGGTTCATGGACACCATCAAGGTGTGGGACCAGGGCACTCCCTGTATCCCTGTTTGGTTGGCTGCCTTCCGTGCTTTGAAACCGGGTGGTTTTTGTTGGTTATGGGTGGGACGCGTACCCATCACCGTCTTTGGTGCGCTATCGAAGACGCAGGATTCGAGATACGGGACACGCTCGGCTGGTTCTACGGCTCCGGCTTCCCGAAGTCGCTGGACGTGAGCAAGGCGATAGACAAGGCGGCGGGGGCGGAGCGGGAGGTCGTCGGCCAGCACCCAGGCACAGGAAACAAAAGGATGTGCGGCAAAGAGGTCGGCAAAGGGTTTGGTCCAATTGTAAGGGTAACATTGCCCGCTACCGACGCATCCCGCCGGTGGGAAGGTTGGGGAAGTGCCCTTAAGCCCGCCTGGGAACCCATCGTCCTGGCCCGCAAGCCGCTGTCGGAGCCAGGCATCGCCGCCAACGTGCTGAGGTGGGGCACCGGCGGGATTAACATCGGCAGGTGCCGAATAGGAACAGAACAGCGGTTTCTTCCCCCTGCTGGAAATGATGGTTTGTCCCCCACGTCCATTGCACCACAAAACATAAGTGGCTACTTAGGACATGCCGTTGTGGGCCGCTGGCCCGCGAACCTGGTGCTGGACGAAGAGGCAGCCGCCATGCTGGACGCCCAGAGCGGCAAATCCTCCCGTTTCTTCTACTGCGCCAAGGCATCTCCTTCCGAGCGCAACGGTTCGAATCATCCCACAGTAAAACCGCTGGCCCTAATGAAGTGGTTAATAACACTCGTGACGCCACCAAATGGTATAGTACTCGATCCTTTCTGTGGCAGTGGGACAACGATAGAAGCAGCACGTATCTTGGGCTTTCGGGCCATCGGCATTGATACCCAAGCCGAATACTTAGAGGACACCAAGAAGAGATTGGCACGATGCAGCGTTTCTCCGTGATCGTTTCGGACCCCCCATGGCCCTCCAGGCCTATTTCCCCTCGCTGGGGCAATAAACAAGCTTCTCACCTCCACTACGATTTGATGTCACTGGACGATATTTGCTCTTTCCCATTGCCTCCGCTTACGGACTACTGCGTACTCTTTTTATGGCGATTAGCCTCCATACAGAAAGAAGCTATCTTAGTCTGCGAAGTTTGGGGATTTCGCCCACAATCAGAATTAGTGTGGCATAAGAAAACGACCGGAGGCAAGGACTGGTTCGGTATGGGCCTGCTCCTACGGGGCGCTCACGAAACCTGTCTTGTAGGAGTCCGGAAGCTGCCCATGCCCAAAGTCAAGAACGTTCGTTCGATCTTTGAGGCTCCCTATACCGGCTGCCACAGCGGGAAACCAGAAGCCTTTTTCGACTTAGTCGAGAACTTACTGCCCGGCCCATATCTCGAGCTCTTCGCACGTAAGCAGAGACCGGGCTGGACTTGCATAGGGAAAGAACTCCCAGCGGTTTCAACCTCGGTTTGAACGGAAGAAGTCCTGGTGGTGGGGCGGATATGACTTGTTGTTGGAGGCATGATGCTTTCCTTAACCGACACTGCCCTGACCGTGCTCGAAAAGAGATATCTCCGACGCGACCCCGAAGGCAACCTTATCGAAGACCCAGAGGGTATGTTCCGGCGGGTGGCTCACGCAGTAGCCCAAGCGGAGCCTCCGGACAAACGGGAATGGGCTGAGGAGAAATTCTTCGAGCTGATGTCCTCCCTCCGGTTCCTCCCCAACTCACCGACTCTCATGAATGCCGGGATCACCGGCACTCTCTCGGCCTGTTTTGTGCTCGACATCGAAGACTCCCTCCAGGGAATTCTCGAGACAGCAGCACGGGCCGGGAAAATCCTCAAATACGGCGGGGGTTGTGGCTTCAACCTCTCAAACATCCGTAGCCGAACCGAAAGGGTCCGCAGCACCAACGGTAAAGCCTGTGGCCCCGTGTCTGTCCTCCGACATCTCCATAGCCTCAACACCATGGTGCAGCAGGCCGGCAAGCGGAACGGCGCGAACATGGCGGTGCTCCGCTGTGACCACAAAGACATCGGGGAGTTTGTCACTTGCAAGCGGGAGAGCCCAGACTCCATTTATAGCTTCAACCTTTCTGTGGCCCTCACCGACGAGTTCATGAGGAAGGCGGCCCAGCCAAAGACCCCAGAGCGGACTTTACTCTGCATCATGGCTGAGGGGGCTTGGACCACGGGGGAACCGGGTTGCTTTTTCATCGACACGGCTAATCGTTACAATCCAACCCCAGAGTATGGGAATTATTCGGCTACGAACCCTTGCGGTGAGGTGCCTTTGCTCCCTAATGAGTCCTGCAACCTTGGGAGCCTCAACGTTGCGGCTTATTGGCAGGGAGGCATGAAGTGGGAACGGCTGGCTGGAGATGTAAAGCTGGCGGTGCGCTTCCTTGACGATGTGATAACGACCAACGACTGGCCCGACGAGCGGATTGCGGCGGCGGTAGCCCGAACCCGCAAGGTTGGCCTCGGCGTCATGGGTTGGGCCGACTTGCTGGCCACCCAGGGAATTCCTTACGATTCCAAAGAGGCAGTCGCCAAGGCCGGGGAGCTCATGGCCTTCATCCAGGGGCACGCCGAAGACGCCGACCGGGCGCTGGTCCTCGAAGGGCGCTCGGCGTACTCACCCTCCACGACCCACCGTAACGCCGCCCGCACTTGCATCGCTCCTACCGGCACTATTTCTCTTATTGCTGGATGTTCGGCCGGCATCGAACCCCATTGGTCTTCGGATTACAACCACCTGATGGCGGATGGAACCAGATTGAAAGTTTCTCACAAAACCGAAGCAAAGACCGCTTTGGAAATCGACCCTGAATGGCATCTTCTTCATCAAGCTGCCTTCCAGCAGTTTACAGACCAAGCGGTGAGCAAAACCGTGAATCTCAAAGAGACCGCTTGTGCCGAGGATGTAATGAAGGTTTTCCTCCGGGCCTGGGAACTCGGCTGCAAGGGAGTCACGGTCTACCGGGACAACAGTCGCCAGGGGCAGGTCCTGACCACTCTGGGATCGACACCGATTGTTGTCCAGCCGGAGACAGAGGTAAACAGGAGACGGCGGCTTCCCCGCGAAAGGCCCGCCCTTATTCACAAATTCACCGTGGGGGGCCAGGATGGCTACGTGGTACTGGGGCATTATGAAGACAAGGGTTTAGGAGAGGTCTTTATTGTTATCAATCAACAAGGGGCGACCATTCGGGGTTGGGCAGACCTCGTTGCGACTCTAATTAGTGTTGGTATTCAGTACGGAGTGCCCCTGGAGAAAATCGTCGAGAAACTCCGGTTCACGACTTTCGATCCTGCCGGTCTGACTGGGAACCCAGAGATACCCTTTGCGACCAGCGTTCCCGACTATGTTGGGCATCTCCTGGAGCAGATGTTTCTCCAGGTCTCCGGCAGTCCCCCTGCCCCTATGGGTGCACTTTGCCCACAATGCGGCGGGGCCAATGTGGCTATCCAAGAGGGTTGTTTATCCTGCCGGGTCTGCGGTTGGACCCGTTGCGGGTAAAAAGAAAGGATGGACAAAATGCCGGTGCTTTATCTTCGCTTGGAATACGAGGAATACAAAAAGTTAGAGGAAACCCTAGAACGGTGGGAAAACATTGAGACCACCCACAAGACTGAGGGCTTTTATCACAAAAGCCTCAGGCTCCCGCTTGGCAGTTTGACTTTGGAGATTCATGGGCCGTTTGTCCAAGCTGCTTATCCCGAAGGCCCTGCGGCCTAGCTTCAGTTTCCTGTGGCGACACAACCTTGAGCAGCCTAGCAGCAACCGCTGAAGCCTTGTCTGGACTGTCTATCAAGAGCACACCATCGTAGGCTGCCTGGAGTTCCTTGAACCGTTCTACAACTTCTTCGCTAGCATTCAATCCCCAAGCATTATGAGGTACTGATGCCGCGAAGTCTGTCAAGGCGAGTAGAATGGCTTCGCTTTCGACGATGGCCCCTACGGCCCTGAAGAGCCGGTCTACATAAGGGGGCCAAGGGTCAGCGTAGTGGTGCTCCCTCAACCTAGCCTCCACCCTCCGCCGCCTCTCACATAGGAACCAAAGGGGTAATTTCACCGCACGTAGTCCTTTCCATCACCAGCCACCTTCCGAGCGTCTTTGCGAGCCTGATGATCCCACATCTGATGTCGCCTACGAGCACTAATTGCCCGCTGTCGTCTGCCTGCGTGAGTCAGCTTTGTCATCTCAATGTCTCCACCACAAACACTTCTCAGGTAGCCCAGCTCTGACTCTCTTGCCAGGGCTTTTGTGGTCCCAGCTACAAAGTCGTCCACAAACCGTACAGCGATCTGTGCCTCTTGGACCCCCACCAGAAACAGGCCACCAAGAGGAGTAGTGAGGAAGCAATAGCCAGCACAGCCGTATCAGCCCGGTGTTGCCTTTGTAATCAGAAGCCGTTACTGGACGGACTTCTATGTCACCCATCTCTGCTCCTTTTGTTTGGAAGCCAGAGCAGTGGGTCGTGGCAGGTGAGCGGGCACCCGCTCGCCACTGCCCTGACCATGCTCACAACGGCGTTCATCTGCCTAGCAAACGTCGCCACCAACCAGCACGGCTGGTAGGCAGGACGCCACCACCGACTTGGCCGTGGTAGCCCTTCAATTCACAAGTGCCAGCCCAACAATCAGGCCCACACCGGCCAATTCCCTGACCGCCCCCTTGGGGGTCAGCGACCCATAGGTGGCATATATGATTGCGAGGTGGATCATCCCTTTCCATCCGTTCGACAAGAGCCCGGAAACAATCCTGCTCGTTTGGGGCCTCATGGAGTTCAGTAGATTCACCTTGATGGCCTTGGTAATAGATCGTCGGTCCATTGTAGGTCGATAGGTAATAGAGCGTCACCGAACGGCCAGCAAAGTGAGCACAGCGCACGATATATTCGGCGCTCCCTCCGTGGCCTTCAAGACAGGTAGGAGCTGATTGGTAGACCTTGGCAGGCATCTCCTCTTTCGTCTTGAATCGCCAGCGCCACCACTCATGATCGCCTTTAGGGCAGGATGTGGACTTCAGCCTCTCTAGGAGAACCATGCCACGAAGTGCTTCCCAGCCCTGTCTCTGCCATAGCAAATCACCCTCACTCAATAGAATGGTGATTGTCTCTTGACTCGGCAATTTGAAAGCCACTTGGTAACATGGTGGCTCTTCAACCTCACAATCGTCGCAGCGATAGTAAGGTCGCCTCCAGATAGGTATGAGTCCATTGATAGACTCCAATTTCTGCGTCTCCATGCCTAATCAGCCCCCACAACTGCCCAAAAGAAAAGCAGGGTGGCTGCTACCCCGAATATCGAAGCCATGACAATTTCCAATGTATCAGTTAAAACAATCATGACCGCCGCCACCAATGGAGATTGCTTCGAGCGTCATTTGTTGTAGCTCCACACACTCTACAGACCATTCGCCAGGGGCATTCCTTAACACCCCTAAAGTCAGCATGATGATAACGACGAATCCAGCAGACCGGGTGCAGCAGAAACTTTATCACAGCTTTCTCCCCGGCTCCCGCCTACGGTACAGTTCTGACCTCCCCACCTCATCCACATAACCACACTGCAGGCAGGTCCAGTACTGGCCCCACTTGTCGCTTTCTTTAGTAAGCGTCCCTGTGCATCTTGGACAGGCCTGCAGTCTCAGCAGTGGCACTACCAGTGTTGGCGTCATTTAGACCACACCCGTCACGGTTTGGCCCCTGGCAGTCGCATGAAGCGACGGAGCTGCGCATTAAAGAGAACGAATCCTCCAGCATCTCGCATCCCATAGCCAGAAGCAAAAGACGAGACAGCCAAGCCAAGTGCTCCAAACCAATCGGGACCAGGCCAAAGGATCATACCTATCCCGACAAAGGCGAAGAACATTGGCCATTTCTTAAACGGGTATGGCATGAGGTTCCTCCTCATCCTCGTAAGGCGCTAGGGCATCCAGGATCATCTCCAGGTTCTGCTTCGTCTCTTCCCAACGCCCTTGCTGCTTGAGCGCCCCCTCAAACTTGGGCTCAAGGCCCAGCCTGTAGGTATTGGCTAGGTGCCTAGCCCCCCAGAAGAAGTCATTCGGAGTTGTGATTCGCTCTCGCTGTTTGGGCTGCATCCTTCTTATTCCTTCCAAATGTACAAAGCAGTTGCGAATAAGAACGCCGAGATTGATAGCACCAGAACAATTAAGACGATGAAGATGATCACTTGCCCCGCTGTCTCCATTACAAAATCTCCTCAATGCCCTAGCGCTGCCTTCCAGATTTTGATGACACCCACGATGATGACCCAGAGGACTACAGAGGTTGTCAGCACCTCAATCATGACCGGCCTCGTCTGGCGGTAAGCAACCGCTCGCGCAGTACCAACTTGCAAATGGCGCGGCGACGGCGCGGCTGATGGTCGTGTAGCCAGAGCCGCCGACCAAGTTCAGTTCAGAGACAATTGCCAATTTCATACTTGTCCCCTTGTGTGGGCTCTTCCGAGGGTTTCAACTGGCCCGCGTACGGCTCCAGGGCTTCGCCGAAGGCATCAACAGCTTCTGCGGTAGCCTGAAACTCGTTGCGGTTCAGATGATAGCCTTCCCTGACAGCCCGATTGATGGCACGGCGACGACGCCAATCCCGAAGCCATCGTCCTGGAAGTGCCCAAAGTCTCACTGTAGCCCCCTTTCGGTCCCCAACTCCTGCCGCTTGTCGCCCCACTTCTCCAGCAGTGCCAGCTCGCGAAGGATTATTCCCCCTCCCACTCCCGCACGATGGCGGTGGCAGCACGGACATCAGCGAGAGTGATGACAAGGTCGCTGCCGCCAGCGGGATCACATCGTGCCAAGAGGCAGTCAGTATCATTGTGGGGCGGCCCCTTATAGCTAGTAGCTATACGCCCAAACGCCCTCAGCGCCTCCACGGCCCGCTCGTAGGCGGCGGCGAGGGCGGGCAGGTCCCCAATCAAGATGTCCTGAATCCACTCCTCTAGGTGCGGGCCAGGCTCGATATGGCTCTGGTCAATCCGCGTCTTCATGGCCGCCAGCCGCTCGCGGGTCATGGGGTCGGGGTTAGTGGTCATGGCTGCTACCGCGTGATGTTACACCTGTTGCCAATCCGCCCACGCCACTAAGGAAGCCCAGGGCGTACCAAACTCCGGCTCGTGCCTCATTCCAAATGGGCCAATTCTCCTTCAGTCCCCCTATGTGGAGCCCAAGGACAATGAGGGCGCTGGCCCCGTTCCACCAGCCCCAGAGCAAGTCTTCATACCACATCCTTCACCTCCGGCCGCCGTCACGGGCAGGCCACGTTTCTGTCTGGCAGCCTCAAGCGATGGCCGAGTTGCCTCCTGAAACTTGAGCAGGGCTTGGGCAGCCAGCTTCCACTCAGCCATCCCGTCCTCTGAAGCTTCCCATTGACGAGGCTCAAGCAGCGGGCCTAGTATCTCGGCTCTGTCAATCATCGCCAGGAAGCCTTCTAGGTCCATCTGCTCGACTGCCTGGGTTATGAGGCCAATCTGGTCGCGCACCTGCCCGATGCCTAAGGTCACAGATTCCTCATCCTGCATGGGCTCACTCCTCACGGCTTACACCCCCACGGCCTAGCAATCAAACAGGTAGTGCTTTCGCGTCGGGTCCTTGTCACACGTACACGGCTGGGGAGTGCCGTCAGAGAACTCCTTATCGTCTGACAGGCTCCACCCCTTCGTCGTGCCCGCTATCTCGCGGCGGCAGAACCACGTCTCCGTCTCTTCCGCCGATAGCGGCGAACAAACCGTGGCGTAGCACAGTCCGATGCCCAGGATCACAGGCTCTTGTTGGTTCACGGTTCATTCCTCACGGCTTGCAGCTCCACGGCCCCCACCCTTGGTCCAGCCACAGATCGTAGGCCACGCACAGGTTCGGGCCAGCCTCTAGCATCTCCTCCCATGAGTAGCCGAGGCGGGCGGCGCGGGCCTTATGGATCACGTTCAACTGCATTAGTCCCCAGTTCTGACCGTCAGGGGAGATATTCGTTGGGTCGCCTGAGCTTTCGCACTCGGCGACGGCGGCGACGGCGGGCAAGAGGTCGGCGGGCCAACACGGGTAAACGCCGACTCCTGGTCCTGCCAGTGGCACTGTGGGCAGATCAGTTCGTCCCTCGACCGGGAAGCCTCCTGCTCCCTGCGCCACGCCTCCAGGGCCTCCAGCCGCTGCCCATGCTCCAGAATCAGCGACTTCCAGAACTCCCATGTCGCCTGTGCCATGCGAGGCGGGCTCGATGCCGTCGCCTCTGCGGCCGAGGACGCGCGGCTCTTCCATTGCCCGCTGTCGTCCAAGTACATCGGGCTCAATGCCGGCCCCTCGCCTTCCGAGGACGGCGTAAGGCCATCCGCCTCCAGATTCGTCAGCAGCGCCCCCAAGTGCTCCAAATCCTCCGTCCACCTGTTGCGAATCTGTGTCAGGCGACGGATGACGGTGTTGCTGTCCATCTACCCCCTCCTCTCTGCTTCCTGTATCGCCTGCCGGTACGACCTGTCGTACAGGGCTGCACCATCGGGCCGCAGTCCCCGCGTCCATTGTTCTATCGCCCACTGATGTCGTAACTCGCAGACCACACCATGGGTTATCGAGCCGGATATCACCAGCAGCGACAGGGCTCCGACTATTGCTAGGCCGTAGATGATTGTTGTCATTGGCGGTTCCTCCTTCCGCAAGTACAAGACCCAGCACCAGCGCCGCTAACAGTGTGGTAACTGGGCGGGGACACTTCAGGCTTCCTCTCGCTTGCTGTAGCCGTCACAATTCTCCAGCCAGAGAGGGTCGAAGTTGTGGGGCCAGTTGAACCAGCCGCGAGCGATACCGTGAGGGTCCCCGACGATGTTAAGTTCGGGTGTCGTCCCTACAATCGGCGGCGCACGCCCAACGATATGGCGTCTTGTCCGCCGAGTGTATGGGGAAGCGAAGATAGCCATCACCTTTTCCAGCGGCGGCCGTTCGCCAATCGACGGATGGGCGCAGGCTGAATGGGCTGAACCAGGAACCTCTTTACGATGTTCGCAGGTCCAGCAATCAGGTTTCACTCTTGTTGTCATGCTTCCTTCTCCTTCCCCCTGCACAGCGGCAGGGTCAGCGCCGGGGCCACCAATTGCTACGTCGCATGGGGTTCGTCCTTGGGCTCTACGGGGTCATACTCCTGGCAGGTGCAGTCCTCGCAGGGTGCTTCTCCATAGTCATGATTGCCTAGAAGGTGGCCACACTTGCAAAGCGGCACACAGCCCTCGCACCAGCATTTGTCCTTCCAGAAGCGCCAGTCGAAGTTCTCGGCCTCCTCACGGGCCAACTCCGGCGTGGGCATGTGATAGATCACGCCGTCACCGCTCTCGTACTCTTCGCCGCACGTATCGCAGCGGGCGATGTAGCATGTCTCCTGCCTAATCGGCATGGGGTTCCTCCTTCGGCTCCATGCCCTCCACGTAGGGCAGGATCGGCTGAAGCGGGCGGCCGAACGTCATGAGTTCGAGGTCCAACCGCCGCCCGAAGAGGACGGCTAGCCGCTCCCGCCAGGTTAATTGCCAACGGGTGTGGGCGATGCCATCCTGTACTCGTGCTGGCAGCGGGTGATACTCAGGCTGATCAGCCGCAAAGTTGACATACTGGCCATGAGTCTTCGGGTCAATAGGCTTCACAGTTCCTCCTTCACGCCCAGCGCGTCGATACGGGCCTTCTGCTCTTCGTACTCGCCGTCTCCTGCGTACCAGCCCAAGTCGTAGGCCGCATGTAGGGCGGCACGGACGGCGGCCTCTGCATCGTCATAGCTGGTTTCTTCGTAGAGGTCAGATAGGACTTGGGACAATTTCGCCCATGCATCCTCAATCGCGCCCATCACTCACCTCCTTGGAACCCGCCCGCCTTGACGCAGGCACGCAGTTTGCCGATCAACATTCCTAGATCGTCCTCATCGTCAGGATTCTCGTCTTGCTCACACCATCGCTCAATGTCGTCCAGCACCGCCATCTCCCCCCGCTGGGCCTCGGCCTGGGCGTAGGCGTCAGCCAGCCTGCGTAGGCTAGCCTTACGATCAGGGTGGGCGATCAGACGGTTCACTTCGGCCTCAAAGGCTTCCAGCGCCGCCCGCGCCTCCTGCGCCCGCTCGTCAGTCGTGGGGAGCCTCCTTGAACTCGCCCGCCAGGATGCGGGCGCACAGGGCGTCATGCTTGTGCTTTGGGGCGTAGTAGCCCAGGGCGGCCAGCACCGCGAGCGACTGCCGCTCAGCCTCGGCCTGGGCGAGTTCATTGGTGGTTAGCCTCACAGCCCCTAGCAGGACATCAAGCGCCGTTTCATTCTGGCCGCAAGCGCGCCACTCTTCCAACACCGCCCCCAGGGTGATGTTCACTTTGGCTTTCGCCTCCCGCACCCGCTCGTCAGTCATGGTGCATCCTCTCATAATTTCCGCCACTCTCAACGTGAACGTCTGGAGGCATCGCTTTCGGACTAGCCTCCTTCCCCGCCAGCAGCGCACAGGCCTCGTCGCGGTCAGTTTCTCCGGTGCCATGCTTGCCGGGACTAGCCCGGTAGTGAAACCGTGGGGCTTCATCAAACGCCCCCTTTACCCACAGCACAGACACGACACCATCCCGCCAGTTTAGTTGGCAGTAGGCCCCGATTTCCGGCGTCGTATACTTATTGACCAGACGTTCCAGGGTACTGAGTGGATCGTCTAGTAACACCAGCCGCCTTACCTCCGCCCGCAGCGCCTCGTGGCTGTCGCAGAGGCGCAACAACTCGGCACTATCCCAGTTGCCACGCGGCCAGTTCTGTAACTGGTAGCGCATCGTCCCCACTTCCAACGGGGTCATGATCTCTTCCGGCGTCACCATTCGCTTCTCTGTCATGTCACCCCCCTTCGGATAATCGTCCTGTAGCCCGCCCTCTCAATGAGGCACTTGGCGACGTAAAGCTCCAGGATCGCCACGTCACTCTTCGTCGGCGCGTCGAGTCCTAACACGCGCCGGACATCAGCGGCAGTGAATTCATGCAGCGCCAGGAAGGGTGTCAGCATTATGCTTTCTCGCCAGCGGCCTCAGGCTCAGAATGCTTTCCCATGACGGTAAGAGCGGCTTGCGTTGTAAGCCATCTTTTTCCGGAGGGCGGATTCAAGGTCCACACCCAAATACCCAGCCAAGTCGGCAGCCCTGATAATGATGTCAGCGAGTTCCCACTGGACGCCTTGAACTTGCCCTAGAGTTAGTGAGTCTTCAGCTTCGGAAAAGCCGGGAAGGGAATTCATTCGGAGGACCTCTAGGAGTTCGCTGGCCTCGCTGTGAATGAGGGCGACTTTCTCGGCAAGGTTTTGTCCTTCGGGCCAGAAACCATGCCGGACGGCGCAGTCGTGGGCCTGGGAGACTAGCTCATCAATGTTCATGTCTTCCCCCTTTTGTTTAACCCCACCCGATTGACCCGCAGAATTCCTCGATATAATCATGTTCATTCCCGCGAAGCGCCCAGTAGACTAATCGTCTCCATAAACCGATCATTTGGCTTTTTTCCTTTCGAAAGGTAAGAAGAAGGGAGAGCCGATCCATCTCCCCAGACAACCGGCTCCCCCTCTGACCTGTCTGGGCCGCCATCGCTTCCGACCCAGCAGGCCACGAACGCCGGAGAGGATAAAGGCCGGGACCGAGTACCTGGACCTCTCTACCTTCCTCAGAAGCTTCAAGAGTTTCGGCCTTCCTCCGGGTTCGACTCCCGGAGTTCCTCCCCCTTGTCCTCCGGTAGTATAACACACCCTTGACTGGCTGTCAAGTCCCTACGGATTGCCAAGGAATCGGTAGGTCCCCCTATGGATTCATTCAAATTTGGACTGGGTTTTACCGGTTCCTTCACACTCCTCGCAGTCGGGCTGAGGTTTGCTGTCTTCGACACAACCGCAACCGACTTCGTAAGGCTCGACTTCCAATTCTTCGTAGTAGGGGGCCAGCAGGAGATCGACGGCGCTCCTGACTTCAACTTCGTCACTTGCTCCCAAGAGGGCGACATATTGCGGGGGTAGGAGAACCACACAACTAAAGTGACTCATGAACTTTTTCCTTTCCTAACTCTTGGTGTATTGCTTCACTTTGGCGACGATCTCCTCCCAGGAGTTCAAGGAAGGGAGGTCTACCTTTTTACCCTCCGGGGTGACGTAATAACCACGACCCGGGTAGGAAGCGGGCGGATAAACCTTGCGGCTTTCAACGATTTGGGGTTTGATTTCTTCAGGTAGTTCCAAAGATTTCTGTCGGGGCTCGGTAAGAACCCGCCAGATTTTCCGGTTTGCCGGCCCTTTGTCGAACCGGATCAAGCGACGCTTTTCGAGGAGCTTGAGCTTCTGGCTCACGGCCGGGGCTTGCATGTTAAGCGCACGGGCGATCTCCGAGGTGGTCAGGCCTAAGTCGTCGGCCTCCTCTAGGGCGGCAAGGACACGACCGGTGTTCCGGCCCCAATGCTGCCATTGCTCCCGGACCGGCTCTCGTGCTTTCAGTTGGAGACGCACCCGCTCCAATTCTTCGTTGGTCAGGCTGACTTCGGGAACAGCTTCCTCAACCATTTTTCCTCCTTTCTTTGTCCTCTTCGGAGTCATTATAACATAGAACCAAACCGGTTGTCAAGTAGTCAAACATCATAGGCTCACAAATGGCCCTAGAAGTGGCAATCTGTGGTATTCCCATGGGCACAATAGGTTGGGGGTAGTCGAAGTATACCATCAACTAGGCCCTGGTGCTTTGACGGTAGATTGTCGAAAGCTAGTAATTGTAAGGCAAGGTGGGATAAACCGGTAATAGAAGTAGAATAACACCGGCTATCGGGTGTTCGGAAATCCGGCATTTGACTAAACGCAAGCTTCTGTGTCAGGTTTTTCTTGGTGCCCCCCCCAAACCCCCCCTACCAGGACGGTGGTGGGACGCCGTCCTTGGACGGGGTCTCCCCCACTGGAGGTGGGTCCTCCCCGTCTCTTTGGACGGGCCACCGTCCTGGGGTAGTGGTGGGGGTCACTACTGTTCGACCTATCCTCAATGATGCGAATGGTGAAGATTCGGAGACGACAGATTCCTGTCGCTATCGTCGTTTGTCTTGTGGGGTTCTCGTGGTGGCTTTCACGTGAGATACTTGACAGAGAAGCCCCAGTGGGTGTTTACTACACATAAGCAAGGAGGCCGCTCCCATGCTGGAAGAACCCCAGGCCAGCCTTGGTTCCTCGCCCAAAACTCTTGTTTCCCCCTCGGTGTTAACGACTGGTCGGTCGGCTTGGGTGAACTGCAAAGCCACTGTGGTAAGGGTCGAGAGGGTTTACGCTGCTTGGTTAGAAGGAGAGGGTGTTGGTAGCATTGCGAACCGAGAGGGAATCAGTCGTGTTACGGCTTATCACGATATTGAACGGGGTAGGCAACTCGCTCTTCTTGACTCTGCCGTTTCTGTGGTTGAAAAAAGGCAGGAAGCAGTTTCAACCCGGCGTCACATTCAGCACCTCGCTCTCAAAGATCGTGAGAGCGCTGAGCCTGACGATGCCAGTGGGCGCTCACAGTTGCTACGAGTCGTCACCGGAAACCAGGACGCCGTAGAGGAATTGCAGGGTCTCAAGGCTGCGGAGCAAGCTCCGCAGCAGTCCGTCCAGACTTCTGTGGTTGTGGTGTCTGCACAAGGCATCAGCAAAAGCATGGAGGACCTGGACGAGTCGGAGCTTGATGCGCTGATCCAGCGGCTGGAGTCGGCTGGCAGCGGCCACGAACAATTATGGAGTGAACAATGACTCTGGATTACTTGCCCCAAGGAGCATCAGAACCCTACGCGGAGATGATGAAGACCCTACTGACTGGGGGGAAGCGTACTTATACTAGGGATGCTATTGGCCGCTTTTCGTCAACCGGCGGTGGGGGTGGCGGCGGTGGAGGGGGAGAACCATTAACAAGTGCAAGGGTTGAAAAAATGTCGGAGACGGAGGCATTAAACTACTTCAAAAAGAACGCTGTCAGAGAGGGTTTGTATGATGAAAGCCAAGTGGAATGGGTAACCAAACAACCAGACGCGGGGGGATTGGCTAAGCAAGCACTCAAGAACAGTGCACGGGCTCGTGAGAATCCAGTACCAGGGGGGGATATTGGCATACCTGCTAGGAAAATAACCCCTCAAAGGATGAATAATTATTGGCAGAATAACGGTGGGAGTGTTGAGAGGACCCTTGGGGATAATAAAAGGATGTTCACGAATAGAATGCAGTCTTTCGAAGGGAGGACCTGGAGCCAAGTTACACAGACAAAGAAAGGGTCCTTTTTGGAAGATTATCAACGGCAGCCTTGGGCGAGTGAGGCGGGCGAGATGTTGTGGCCTGCTTCCGCCTTGGGATAAACCATCTTGGTTACTCTCTACAAGCCCCCACAGCCCAAACCGGCCCCAACCCTTGAGGACCTCAATCCCAAGGAGCAGGCCTTTCTGCTGCAGCGAGCCAAAGAGGAGAAAGCAAAGAAAGCCTGTCAGCGTTCCTTCCTGGAGTTCTTGCCCTATTGGCAGTTTATTAACCGGGAGACCGGAAAAATAACTTCCTTCGCGGATCTCTGGCCGGGGCAGCGGGAGTTTGCCGAACTCGCAACCCAGCGCAACTGGATTCTGGCCCTGAAGGCAGGCAAACTTGGATTCACCGAACTCGAATGCGCCTACGACGCTTGGATCGCATTGTTTGGCCCTCCGAATACTAGGGTCCATGTCTTCAGCCGGACCGACCTGGCGGCCCAGGAGCTCATCGGTTACATCAGGTTCGGAGTAAACCATCTTCCTGATTATCTGCGACCGAAGTATGTTGGGAAGATGAGCTTCGAGAAGGGTCAGCCCACTACCGCTACCCAGCACACTATCAAGTTCCATAATGGCACTGAGGATATCCGAAAGATTGTCAGCTACGCTGCGGGCCAGAATGTTTCGGTTGAACAAAGTTGTATGCACGCCCATGTTGACGAATTGGCCCGGATGCCTTTCCCCAAGCAGACCTGGCAGGCGGTGTACACCACTGTGGCACCGGAAGGCTCCTGTCATATTGTTACCAGGGGGGCTGGAGAAGCGAACTTTGTCGCTACTCTGTGGAAGGCGGCCAGCGCCGGGACTTCGAAGCTATATTCCTTCTTCCAACCCTGGAGTCAAAGGCCGGACCGGGACCGGAGGTGGTACGAAGTGCAGGGTGGTTCGATGACCCTTCAGGGCCTACATCATTACGCCCCGGAGACCCCCGAAGATGCGCTGGCCGGAGACGAAGAGTCGGAATTCTTGCCTATCATACTCTGGGACCGCTGCTGGGACAGGGAAATGTCGCCCTTTGACCCTGGTGACCCAACCCCTTGCATCTTGGGTGTTGACGCTGCCGTGACCAGCGACTGTTTTGGTGTGGTAGCCGTCACTAGGCACCCAGACAGGCACGACGACGTAGTCATCCGGGCCGTCAGGAAGTGGGACCCACCACAAGGCGGGGCTATTAACTTCCTGGGTCCTGAGGGCTTCATTCGTTTCCTCTGCCAAGGTGGCTGCGCTGCCGGCCACCCGCAGTATGAACCCTACATCAATCCCGACTGCGAGGCCTGCCAAAGCCACATCTTGGTGCCTGCCTACAATATTGTTCAGATTGCCTACGACCCCTATCAGCTTGAAAGCATGATGCAGGGGATCAGGCGTGACCTCATCGCCTGGTGCGAACCCTTCTCGCAAATGAAAGACCGCTATGTGGCGGACTCAGAGTTGAGGGACATGGTCATCAACCGGCGGCTGACTCACAACGGCGACCGGGACCTCCGGGAACATATCCAGAACGCGGCGGCCAAGATTCAACTCCAAGAAGACAGCCGCATTCGTATTGTCAAGAAAGCGCCGGACCGGAAAGTTGACTTAGCGGTAGCGACAAGTATGGCAGTGCACCGCTGTCGTTACCTCGTGATCTAACTTGGAGGCGGGAAGAATAGGCAAGTAGGGGAATGCCGGAGTCCGACAACGGGCAGGACAAATCCCTAGCCGAAAAGACCTCTTCTGTAGACGTTCTCGAAAGAAGCGTCATCTCTCCTGCTTCTTCGGCGGTGGCAGGCGACGGTTATATCCTTTGGGTGGCCCAGCTTGCCGATGAAATCCTTCCTTGGGGTAAGAGTCCTAAGGCCCGCGATCGCCAGCTCCGCCAGTTCTTTCCTACGGAGAATTTCCTTAACTCGGCTCTCGGAATCGTAGCCTCCCGTAATGCTGCTTTCTCCTGGACACTTGAAGGAGGACAGCGTACTTCTAAAGTCTACCAAGACATCTTGGAGAATGCTTGCTTTGGTGGCGGCTGGCAGGAGTTCATAGTAAAATTTTCTATCGACCTCCTCACTCAAGATTCAGGGGCCTTCGTCGAATTGATACGGCAGACAGACTCCGAGACTTCGCCTGTGGTGGGTATTAATCATCTTGATGCCGGACACTGCTGGCCGACAGGCAACGCCGAGACACCGGTCATTTATGTGGACCGGCTGGGTAAGATGCACGGGCTGAAGACCCACCAGATAGTCAACCTCCACGAGATGCCTTCGCCTGTGGAGCACCCTCAGTTTGGCCCGCTCTACAAACTGCAGTACTGCGCCGTCACTCGACTCCTCCGTGCCGCTCAGGTCCTCCGCAACATCACCATCTATAAGGAGGAGAAGACAGGCGGGCGCTTCAACCGGGCCATTTACCTAGTCAAGGGCATCACACCCAAGCAGATAGAGGACGCCCTAGCCAAGCAGAAATTCAATGCCGATAACATGGGGCTGATGCGTTATCTGCAGCCGCTCTTGGTGGGGACGGTGTCTCCCACAGCCGACGTGGGCCACGACACCATCGAGCTGGCTACTCTGCCTGACGGCTTCGATGAGGAAGTCACTTTCAAGCACTACATCTCGGCCATCGCCATGGCTTTCCTCAGTGACTATCAGGAGTTCGCGCCGCTGCCCGGCGGTGGTCTGGGCACCTCGGCCCAGTCCTACATCTTGCACCTCAAGAGCCGTGGCAAAGGCCCTGCCCTGTTCCAGAAGCTCATGTCCCGTCTCATCAACGAGTATGTGCTCCCAGACAACGTCGAGTTCCACTGGGATGAGCAGGATGTGCAGGCGGAGACGGAACAGGCAGCCCTGGAGAAGACCAGGGCCGAGACCCGCAAACTCCGCATCGAGTCAGGGGAGATCACGCCTGAGGTGGCTCGCCAGATCGCCAAGGACGAGGGTGACCTGGCTCCCGAGATATTCGACGCTCTGGGTGGGGCAGACCTGACACCGCACGTTACCCTCCAAGACCAGGAGAAGCCAGAAGTTGAAAGCGAGAAGCCCCCAGTCCAACCGCAATTGGCAGCACCGGCGCAACCGCCGGAGGAGAAGCCTCCTGCAGCAATGGCAGCCAAGGCCCTCGAGGAGATCGAAGACGAGCGCCTGGAGGCAGAGGACCTGGTGAAGGAACTATCGCTGAGAGCCCTCCGCCGGATGAAGAAGCGTGTGGTGGCCAGGCTGAGGACAGAGGAATGACGACGGCGCTTAGGGAAGAGGTCCTGACCGAATTCGAAGCCCTGCTGGGAGAGAAGTACGCCGGACAACCCCGTGACCGCATAGGCCGCTTTGCTTCTGGCTTGGGCGGCGGGGTTCAATTAGCTAGCGACACCCCGAATTTGGATCAAGCCCTAGCTGCCAATGTCCAGGTTTCGGGGGGAAATCAAGAATATCTTCAGCAGGCTTGGGAACAAAACCCTAAGGAAGCTCGGATTCTTAAAGAGAAAGCCCAACAGAAACTGGATGAAATGTATCCGGGGAAAGACAAAGTTACGGTTTGGCATGTGGGCAGAAGGGAATTTTACGAAGAGGGCCTTTACAGTGAAGGACTGAAGCCCTTTACGTCATTTACGACGTCCAAAGCTTCTGCAAATCAATTTATTGAGGACTTTGGGCTTACCAATGAACGGCCTGTCATATTTAAGATGGCTGTCCCCAAGGGGTTTGTGGCAACTTTTTGGGCAGCGAATCCAATATTCAACCAACCTGGGTTGCCCGCCAGCTACCAAAAGGAAATTCTCTTCGACCATCAACTGGATTGGAAGAAATACATTGTTGGGTTTTCAAGTGACCGAGCCAAGTCCCTTGAATCCTTCCTTGATGACCAGGAGTTCTGGGAAGAAACGGGCGATCTCGTGAAAGCACAGATGGCCCCGGTCTTCCGAAAGCTCCTGGAGGCTGGCGCTGAGGTAGGGTTGGAGGAGGTCCTGGGAACTGCTGAAAAGGACAATCCTTGCCATGATGAGCGTGGGAGATTCTGTGAGACGGGTGGTGGGGGCGCTCAACTATCCGTAAACGAGCAAGAGGCTGCTCTGGAAAAGTTAAGTTCTCTTGAGAGAGTAGAGGCATTCCGAGACGGTCCAAAGGACTCCATTTTAAACCGAGAGGCCGGATGGGAGCCACAGAAGCACCTTGAGATTTATGCGGAGTGGCATGAACACGAGCTCTCCCCCCAACAAAAGAAAAGTATGGTACTGGCAGACATTCCTAGAAAACAAATCCACTACGTACAGTCTACAGTGCCTGTGGCCGGTGTAGAAGCTTACATTCGCAAGATGCCCAGCGAGAGGCCTGTTGTGGGGCTCAATCCTAAAGGGGAATTGTGGACTCTGTCGGGGCATACTAGACTGACGGCACAATGGCTAGCCGGACGGGAGACCGCCCAAGTCTTAGTCATGGGGGTCACGGACAGGGGTAAGCAGGTTAGGCAGAAACCAGATTTGTCAGGAGTTCCTGGGGCAGAGGTTGTGCAAGCGTCTGTAAAGCAGCTCTCCGGCACCGTAGACACAGCCCTTCTTAGCTCACTCACCGAAGCCGAGTCAGTGGCCTTTGCTACTCAGTGGTGGCAGCAGATAGAGACCACCACCAAAGACCGGCTGCGCTCGGCCATACGCGCCCGCGCTGAGACAGGCATGGTGCTGGAGGACCTCATCAAGGACATAGAGCCTCTCTTCGGTGAGAAGCGGGCGGAAGCCATCGCTGTGACCGAGACCACGCGCCTCTTCGCTCGTGGCGCTGTCCTCAGCTACCAAGCAGCAGATGTGCGGGAGGTGGAGTGGCGGACGGTAGAGGACAGTGCTGTTGAGGAGATTTGCCGGGGCCTGAACGGCCAGAAGTGGCCCATTGGCCAGCACCAAGAGCCCCCGGCACATATCCGATGCCGATGCTTCCTGTCACCTGTAGTTGAGATACCAAAGGCTGAATGATGCCAGGCCTAACCCTCCGTCCCATCCTGCCCAAGAAGCCACCGGTGCAAGTCAGCGCCACGGCGCTGCAGGCTGGGCTGAGAGCCTTCAGCCTCGACATGGTTAGGCAGATGCAGACCTATCCACCCATCATGCCTTGGAAGCACGGCTTCCCAAAGAAAGGGCTGCGCCGAGGAGGCAATCGCACCGGGGTTCTTGCCAAGAATTGGTCCTACGATCTCAAGCCCGGCGAGGCAATCGTGGCCAACCGGGTGCCCTATGCTGGTTATGTCGAAGGCTACAGAGGCCGGGGAGACAAGGGGGAGAAGCAAACAGCAGCCATGACAGCCAGGGGCTGGGGTAGTATCTCAGATGAAGCCAAGATGGTCTGGGCCAGGCACGTACCAGGGCTCAAGCTTGTACTGGCTGGGAGGAAGAAGTGAGGACTATCTCTGAAGTCCCGGTCAGTATCACCTTGGCTGACTATGCTGCCTCCTGCGAGCCAGATAAGGAGCCCCAGCCGATAGCTACTAAGGGTGTCGAAGGCTGCCAGCACCACTGGCTCATCGATGCGCAGAACAAAGGCACCTGTAAGTTCTGTGGTGAAGTCAGGCAGTTCGGGCAAAACTATGTGGCACCTTGGAACAAGAAAGAGATGGACCACTGGATGAACCGCCGGCGCAAGCCGGGCAAGCGGGAGGTACTGGCCTGATGCCATACTCAGGACCCGAAGACAAGAACCTCCCTAGCAACGTGCAGGCGCTGCCGGTGGACTTGCGCAAGCAATGGGTTGCAGTCTGGAATTCTACTTACAGGAACTGCATGGATCCGAGCAAGGGTGGTGGTGCGGGCCGCGAAAAAGACTGCGAGGGGGCAGCTTTCCGTTTTGCTAACGGTGTTACTGAGAAGCAGGCCAAAGAACTCGAAGACCCAGCGGTTTCCTATAAGGAACAACTCCTCCAGTTCGTCGGTGTTCATTCCAGCAGTGCTTTATGGGGTGAGAAGCGCGGTTATGCCCGAGATAGTATGGGCCGGTTCGCCTCCACAGGGGGCGGCGGCCCAGCGGCGACGGGCTCGAGGGCGGAGCAAAAGGCAGGGGCTCTTAAGAAGTTAAGCGAGCCTAGCCGGTTGGGGACGGCCTCGGCGACGGTGGCTGGTCCAAGGGGGTCTTACACCGTTGGCCGCATTAACAGGTTTACTAAAAAGGGGGATGTCCCAACGTATCGCATTTTTAATGACCGGACTGGGAAGCTTGTTGGCGCTACTGGTGCGCGGGGAAGTGGGCGGTACTTTGACAAGCCGGAATCTGCCGTGGATCACGCGCTGAATCTGGCGGGTGTCTGACAGGGAGGAGGCCGGGGATGGCCACAAAGATTACGAAGTTTGAAGCCGGGGCTGATTTCCCAGCCGAGGACTATGCCGACGTTCCGGACTTGGAGAAACCTTCTACCTGGAAGTTGAGGCTCACCGAGTCCCCTGGCCGCCTGACTGTGGCCCAGATTGCTCGTGCTATCACGGCCATGCAGCCAGGCGGCTTCCGTGGGCAGCAGGTGGAGATTGGCACCTCCAAGGCCGAGGTGGCCAAGCGCATCAATGCTGCCATCGGCAAGGTCGAGGGGGACGAGTCGCAGAAGGAGGGTCTGAGGCAGCGCCTCTCTGCTGTCAAGACCACTGACGAGGACGAGAAGTGTGGCGAATCGCTGCCAATGGCTCCTTCTCCGATGTATGGTGGGGCTACCTCTTTTGCCGAGGTTGACACCTGGATGGCATCGATGCGGGAGAAGGGCAAGATTGAAGAGCAGACTTACGTCTTCAATGACCTTGTTCGCAATATCCAGGTGAGCGATGAGCTGAGCATTGCTGAGAAAGCCTCCCGTATCGCAGCTGCGGCAGCTCTGCTGCCTTCGCGGGTCTCCAATCCTCCTGAATACAAGACAGTCGTGGCTGAGGAGGAAGCGGCTGAAGACGACGAGAAAGTAGGCAAGCGGCTCCAAGGCAACTGGAAGGCCAAGGTCAAGGATGCCCTGGCCACCCTCGCCAAATTCCTCAACTGGTCTGACTACGACGAAGAGGAAATGCCCAAAGAGGGCATGATGGCTGATGAGAAGAAGGAGCTAGAGGAGCCTGTCTCATTCAATATCTTCGCCGCCAATGAGCCCTCTGGCTTCAAGGTATTCCGTGACAAAGCAGGCCACGATCGCTGGCTGGCCTTTTCCTCCAATGCTTTCAGGGACCGGGAGGGTGAAGTCTTTACCACCAAGGCCCTCCAGACAGCAGTAGAAGAGGCTGACAAGACAGGGCACCACGGCACACTCAGGCTATTCCATGTGCCCAGCTCCGATGTTGGGACGTGTGATTTTCAGGAAGTGGTTGGGCGGTTCTTGGTAGAGTCGGGTATCTTCGACGACACCGACAAAGGAAGGAGGGCCGCTCAATACTTCAAAGCAAGCGACCAAGACTACGGGGTGTCTATCGGTTATCGCTATGAGAAGGCCGACCGGGCCGACAAGGTCTACGATTGGCTGGAGATTTTCGAGCGGTCGGTCGCACCCAGGTCAGCAGTGGCCAACCCCTGGACCACATTCAAAACAGCAGGAGGTGGGATGGACAGTAGAAAGAAAGCCTTCCTCACGGAAGTGTTGGGAGAAACTCTGACCAAGGAGGTGATTGAGACGGCTGAAACTCAGACCAAAGAACTCGAAGGCCAAGTGGCTTACAAAGAGCTAGGGGGAAAGGTGGAGGAGCTCATCTCCTCTGTTAGCGACCCCGAACTTAAGGCCAAGCTGGAAGAACATACCACGGCTATCAAGGCCCTCCTCGATGGCGATGTCAAAGAGGAAGCCAAGGAGGAAACGCCGGTAGAAGCTACGGCTGAGGCCGAAGTGGAGACTGAGTCGGTGGCCTTGACCAAGGAAGATGTGGTGGAAGCCATTCAGGAGGCCACCCAGCCCCTCAGTCAGGCCATTGAGGAGCTGGCCAGCTCGCACAAGGAGTTCGAGGAGAAGACAGCAGCCACCCTCATCGAGCTGCAGCGCAGCGAAGATGAGAAGGTAGCCGATCTCTTCTTCCCCCGGACCAAAGTGCCAGTGGGTCAGAAGGCCCCATCCCAGGACGATGGCAACGTCATCGATCCCAACTCCGACATCGCCAAGGCGGTGGCGGAGGAAACCAAAGAAGGCCCCGCTGCTCCATTTATGGATCAGCTCAAGACAGTATTGGGGGTGAGCGCCTAATATGGAAAATGTCCTTCAGAAACTAGCGGAAGCCCTAGCGCCGGAGCTGGCTTCGGTAGTCGGGAGACAGTGGGGGGTAGGCTACAAGCACGATGCCTCAGGCACCCCCATCACTGTCGGGTATTCACATGGGCCTGGTGGGAACCTGACCTTCCCCGGCGTTGACCCGGTGGTGTTCCAAACCATCGTCGGCAACCGGGGGATCATGGGCCAGCTCCCCGTCAACCCCAGCGTCTTCACCAACCCGACCTATCTGACCATCACCGGCGTGCAGGCCACGACCGGCAGCCATAAGGACACTGTCTGTGAGAATGCCCCCACAGCAGGGCTCTTGAAGCAGTGTATCGTTACTAGCGTCTTCGGGCGTTACGAGCTGGCCACGCCCGAACTGGAGCTGAACCGCCTTGGCCAGCGCAATGACCGGGCCGACCCCATGGACCTCAGGATGGTGGGCTCGCCCATCTACCAGGCAGGTCCCTTCGCGTCCGGCCCCAGGAGCCCAGCGACCCCGGCAGACCTCCTCCAGAACGAGATCAGCCGCAAGTTCTGGGAGCTCAATGTGGCCTTCCACCGGCTGCTCTCTGTCCAGTTGTGGCAGGGCAACCCTGTCAACAACTCGGCTGGGGGCGGCTACAAGGAGATGACCGGCTTCGACCAGCTCATCAACACCGGCTATGTGGACGCCGAGACCGGCGGCGCTTGCCCGTCGGTGGATGCCGACCTCAAGGACTTCGGGTGTTTGAACATGACGGACAATGCGGACGCCTTGATCCGCATGATGTCCTACTTGTACTTCACCCGGAGAGACCTGGCCCAGCGCACCGGCGTAACGCCGGTGAGGTGGGTCTTGGCCATGAGGCCGGAGCTGTTCTGGGAGTTGACTGCTTTGTGGCCTTGCTCCTACCTGACCTACATGTGCCAGATGGGGGGCAACGAGCAGCTGGTGGTCAACGCCGCTGACCAGGTCAAGTTCCGCGACGAGATGCGGGCTGGCAGCTACCTGCTCATCAACGGCGACCGCATCGAGGTCGTGGTAGATGATGGCATAGCTTATGACACGCCGACGACCAATGCCAGTGTGTCCGAAGGCTGTATGTGCTCTGACATCTATCTGGTCCCGATGTCGGTCATCGGTGGGCAGGCAGTGACCTTCATGGAGCACTTCGACTACGGCAACCCGTCGTTGAATGATGCTCTGGGAGGCAACCTGGTGCTGGCCAGGGCTGAGGGGGCTTTCCTGACTTGGATCAGGCAGCTCAACCAGTGCATCGTCTGGCAGTCGAAGATCGAGCCTCGGCTAGTGATCAGGACGCCGTGGCTCGCCGGTAGGCTCCAGAACGTCGAGTACTGCCCGGCTCAGGTGCCGCGCAGTCCGTTCCCTGAGGACAGCTACTTTGTCGATGGTGGACGGACCAGCAGGCCTGGACCGAGCTACTACTCAGTCTGGGGGTCTAGGCAATAGCCCGTGAGGGCAGGGGGAGTTGAGAGCCGGGTCTTCTGATGAGAGTTCCGCCCATCAAAGGACGGCCCGGCTCCTTCCCCTGGGCATAGAAGGTCCCTCCTGTCCGGGACGTTGGGTGGGATAGGTTCTCTCCTACCACCAGGCCTGCCCCACCCCAATAAAAGAGGCGAAGTTGAAAAGAGTTCTCATCACAGGCGGAGCAGGCTTCCTGGGCAGAGCCATCCTCCTTAGGGCTCAGGAGGAAGGGTGGCTCGATGAGGTTACGGTCTTCTCTCGTGACGAGCACAAACACCAACTCCTCCAGCGCCGCTGGCCCAAGGTGCGCTGCATTCTTGGTGATGTGAGAGACTACGATCGACTTGAGGTGGCTGTGGCCGGGCATGACTTGGTGATCCACGCCGGGGCGCTCAAATATGTGCCAGAGGCTGAATGGAATGCCTTCGAGGCGTTGGGTGTGAATGTTGAGGGGTCTGCGAATGTGGCCAAGGCTGCTACCAGAACAGGCGTGGCTACAGTCGTAGGGATCTCAACAGATAAAGCCTGCCGTCCGGTTAATGTTTACGGCGCAACCAAGATGCTGCTTGAGCGCCTGTTCTCTGAGGCTGCTCGTTGGGGAGGCCCTGCCTTCATCACATGCCGCTATGGCAACGTAGTCGGCAGCACGGGCTCGGTCATTCCTCTCTTCCAAGAGCAGCTCAAGGCCAAAGGCCGAGTTTCTCTAACTGACCCCAACATGACTCGCTTCTGGCTCTCACCCAGCGAGGCTGTGACCTTGGTGCTCTGGACGGCCGAGAATGCTGAGAAGTACAGAGGCTCAGTCATTATCCCTCGCTGTGCCGCCATGAGGATGGGAGACTTGGCTACAGCCATTGCTGGTGAGGCAGTGGAACTCATTGGCCCTCGCCCTGGTGAGAAGCAACACGAGGAGTTGGTGCAGTATGAGGAGTCAGGGCGGGTGGAGCAAATGGGCGGCTACTACCGCCTGAGCCCGCTGGGAGAGCCAGAGTCCAGTCAGCGTTGGACCTACGCCAGCCACACCCCTGCTCATTGGGTAGAGGTCCCAGAGATGCGGGAGATGATAGAGGAAGCAAGCAAAATATGATCCCAGTCTTCAAACCCGAGCTTGCTGGCCCTCCCGATAGGCTCCTCCAAACTTTGGAGTCCTCCTGGTGGGGCACCGGGCCAAGGGTGGCTGAGTTCGAGTATGAGTTCTCAAAGTACTTGGGCACCGACCCGTCGCGCTGTCTTATGCTCAACTCCTGCACTGCAGCATTGCATCTTGCTCTTCTACTCTGGCCTAACTGTCACCGGGTGCTGGTGCCTGGTATCACTTTCGTCTCCTCAGCACTGCCAGTTATCTACGCTGGGAAGCAACTCATCTTCGTTGATGTGGGGGACGACCTCTGCATCGATCAGGACGATGCATTGAGAAAACTCCAGAGCGAAAACGACGTTATTGCGGTGGTTCATATGGGGGGACAGGCAGCGGATATAGGCAAACTTTTAGGTCTCAGACGGATAGAGGACTGTGCCCATGCTCTTGGAACCTTTGCATATGGAGATCACGTGGGTATCTATGCACCCGGCTGCTTCTCCTTCCAGGCCACGAAGGTTCTACCTATCGGTGATGGTGGAATGCTGGTGTTGAATTCCGTGCAAGACCGCAAAGAGGCGGAAGCGCTGGCGTGGTGTGGTATTTCGCAGTCTACCTGGAACCGCAGTAACGGCGGTTATCAGTGGCTCTACGACGTGCAGAGTATTGGTTACAAGTACCGGGCTAACGATGTCCAGGCTGCTCTGGCCCTCGATCAGTGGGCGGGGCTGGGGAATATTCTGGAGAGAAAGGAGGCGGTCGCCAAGCTTTACGACGAGGCACTGGCGGGCCTTGAGTGGCTGCGACTGCCCAAGGCCCGCCCCGGCACTAAGCCTAGTTGGCAGGAGTACATCATTAGGACACCTTTACGGGATGGTTTGAGCCACCACTTAGCTGAGAAAGGCGTCGCTACGACTGTTCATTACTATCCAATCAGCCAGTACGAACCATTCCACAGACTGGATGAGGGCATCCTCTGCGCCGATAGTCTTCCTAATTGTGAACGACTCTGGCGAGAGATACTCACCATACCCTCCTACGCTTCCATGACTGACCAAGAGATAGAGCAGGTGATTGATGGCGTTAGAAGCTTCCAGCCCTGACATACCCCCGCCGAGCCGGCCACAAATAGTCAAATTAGGGTGGGGTGCGCTTTGGCATTCGGCTAGTTGGAACTGGTTGAGACGGCGGAAAGAATGATGCCAGAAACTTTCGGCCTTAAGGCCAGACGGGCCAATGCGGGGGATGCTGACTTCTTAACTGATCTCCGGAACACACTTGCTTCCGGTTTCCTGAGCCAAATGCGGGCCACTCGGCAGAAGACGCTGCTTTTGCTTGCGGGCTCGCGTACCTACATCATCGAGCGGAAGGGGCAAAGGCTGGGTTCCTTCGCCCTCTACAATCAGCATAACAACAAGGCAGAGTTCGGCCGTTTTATGGTGGTACCAGAGGAGCAGCGGAACGGTCTGGGAGCCTGGGCGTTGGATAAAGCCTTCGAACTAGCCCAGGCCCAGCGGGTCAACCGTCTCACTTTGACAGTGAGGGAAGACAACGCTGTCGCCAGCAATCTCTACACCAAGCAAGGGTTCTTCCCTGTACGTCGAGGTCCTGGCTACACCGTTATGGAGAGAGTCCTTTAGGGAAGAGAGAGCATGTTTCTGGATGTAAACATCAGCCAAGGTACACTCACAACAATGCTGCTTGTGGTGGGCATTGTTGCGGTGTGTATCTTCATCTGGAATCACGTGAAGCACTAGCGTCGCTGCGAAAGGAGGTTCACCATGAGCAGCATACCGCCAAAGGGGTATGTCATAAAGTGGGGCCAGGAGACGTTGTGGTTCCTTTTCCTGGCTGTAGGTATCTTTGTGTTCACTACGGTCGGCGATTTAGAGAGTGTTGAGGATTGGAAGACTTGGGCCATTAGTGTTGGTGGTGGTCTAGCCCGTGTAGTAGGTGCAGTTGTCACTAACCAGTTTATCAAATTGACGGGGGTGTGACTATGGGCTTCAGAAGAATTTGGCTCTGCTGTAGAGCCAGAAAGGGGGGTTGTATGGACGTAGAGCTGAAAGGCCTGCCGGTGCCTGACGATGAGCATCCCGGGGTTGAGGTGACTATCATCGTTGAGCGCAATAAGGCTCATCGGCTCATAGCAAGAATTGAACCAATAGGGCCAGTGGAAAAGCGCTGAAAGGAAAGGAGCCAGAAATGGCATTCATACTCAAGGATGGGCAGAAGGTTCCTCTGCAGCTGGTGATTACCGACGCAGAGGGCAACTCCGCTGCTGGCGAAGGCGATCCTATCTGGGCATCGAGCGACAAGACTTTGGTTGTAGTTACCGTGGACGCAGCCGACGCAACAAAGGCAGTTGCTTCGACAGTACCTGGTCCGGGCCTAGGCACCGCCACCGTGTCCGCTGTCGTGGATGCTGATCTAGGCGAAGGTGTCACCGAAGTGACCGGCCAGCTTGACATCGAAGTCGTTGCTGGTGATGCAGCCATTGTTAATATTGAAGCCGGGACCCCAGAGCCTCGCTGAGAGCTAAGGAGGGAGTTTGCCCGTGCCTTGGCCTATGTAGGGCATGGGAGACTTCTCCTCGGGAAGGGGCCGCGACGCAGAGCAAGTGGGATGCTCCTGGGGTAGCAACTCTCATAGAGGACTACTGGACGCAGTCCGGGTCCGACGCTGCCCGTCGCGAGGCGGGTGAATGGATAGGGCCGCAGACGGGCGAGTTCCTCGACTTGGGTTGCGGCACAGGCCGTATGGCGCAGTTCCTCCAGGGTGGTAGTTATATTGGGGTGGATGCGTCGGAAGAAATGCTACGGTTGGCTACGGGTATTGGGCGGCTGCCAATTAAGTCGGTACGGCTTGCCGATCTGAGCAGAGAACTTCCCTTCCGAGATGGCTATTTCAGAGCAGGTCTTTGCATGGAGGTCGTCAGGCATCTCAGCGACTACCAGCCTGCTCTCAAGGAGTTAGCACGACTGGTCACCAAGAGGGCCTACATCGTAGATGTGTTCCAAGAGGGCTGGGACTCTCATATTGACCAGCAGGAGATTCTTGGTCAGGTCTTCCCCAACAACTGTTGGTCGTTGTCTCAGTTTCTGGCGGACGTGAATCAGCACTTCCCTGGCTGGCAGACAGAGGTTCATGGGTTCAGCAATGGTGAACTGGGCATTCGGATAGAAGCAAGGGGGGACACACTGTAATGCGTGAACTTACTATTGTGCTTTCAGTAACAACTAACATGGGAGGTGCACCAGATCACGTACTCAGGCGATTCGTTGGTCTCCAGAAGTGGGAAGAACTGAAAGAGGCAATGGGCTCCCAAGAGGGCCTTAATCTCTGCGGCATCGCCATTAAGGACGTGGAAAAGAAGTGAATCTGCCACCCATCATAGAGGCGTAATGGAAGTTCCTGAGGCCTACCACTTTTGGCTCTTCGAGCATAGTCTTCACGGCAGGATGACCTACTTGGGAGTGCCCATCCGCAAGCTGGTCGCTGACCTCTGGAATTATCAGGAGATCATCACAATCCTTCGGCCTGGCCTGGTTATCGAGTTTGGCACCGACCACGGCGGAAGTGCCCTCTACTTCGCGGAGATTCTGCGAGCGGTGAATCCAGCGGGCCTAGTTCTCACAGTTGACATTGGAGATGGGCGTCTTGGCGCTGTAAAGCAGCACCCCCTGATCCAGTTCTTCCTTTCCGATTCTGCCGACCCGTCTGTGGCAGAACGGATTAAGGAGTTGCGAACGCAGCACCCCGGCCCAGTGTTTGCCATCTTGGACAGCGACCACACGAAGTCCCATGTTTTGGCAGAAATGGCGCTGCTGCGTGATGTTCTGGTCTCGGGTGACTATCTCATCGTCGAGGATGGGAACATTAATGGGCATCCTATTGCGGCTGGTTGGGGAGAGGGGCCGTGGGAGGCCTTGGAAGACTACACGGCCCTGTACCCAGATGACTACCGAAGAGACGTAGAGCGTGAGAGCAAGTTTGGGCTTACATTCGCACCGAATGGCTACCTGGTGAGGCGCTAGATGGACCTGCCGCCTATCACTGTCGTCTTCACCGTTTTCATCCCACCCACTGAGGGTGGCACTTCTCGGCTCATGGGCGCGAAGCAGACGGTGATTTCGTGGGGTCGGCACTTGCGGTACGCTGGGAGCTTGCACCTTCACATCGCGGATGACTCGGTTGTGGCTGCCGAGGGGGAGATCGCCAAGATAGAACAATTCAGCCCCTTTCCTACAACAATCTCGCACACGCACGGGAAGGGGCTTGGCGGAGCCATCAACGAGGGTATTAAGCACGCCTTCGGGCTCTCGCCACTGGTGCTCATGACTGACGACAGCTACTCTCTCGTCAATGACCTAGACCTGACGCCCTGGGCCACAGTGTTGATGAGGCACGAGGACATTGGGGCGCTGAGCATGATGCCACCTCGCCCTGGGCAGAACGGGGGAGAGGTTGCTTACATCTACAACATCCGGACAGAAGGGCTGGCTTGCATGGGATTCCACCGCCACGCCTTTGCTTGGAATGGCAGGCCTGCGCTCTACACCCAGCGGTGGTTCAACGCCTATGGCTGGTTCTTGGAGAATGTGTCTGGCTATGAGCTAGAGATAGAGTACGCCAAACGATATGTAGATACACCGGGGCCTTCCATCATGTATCCCTTCTTTGACCCTTGGCAGCACGTATGGTCGGGTGTTCAACTGGGTGACAAACCTCCGGGGTGGAACGGATGACAGACCTACCAGAAATCAACCTTGTAGCGGCTATCTACTTTCCTCCTGATGAGCGAGGGCCAGTGCGAGAAGCGGGGTTCAGAGAGTCGCTCTACTCTTGGTATACCAATCTCTTCTACGGAGGGGAACTGCGGCTAGTCATGGTTAACGATGGGCCTCCTTTGCCGTCCTATCGCGAATGGCATCGGGAGTGCAAGAGCCTTGGCCACGAGCGTAGTGGTGTCGGTGGCTCGCTCAATGTCGGTTTCAAGGCTGCTCTCGAACGCTCACCGCTCATCCTGAGCATCAACGATGATTGGCTGCTGACAAGGCAGCTTGACTTGACGCCATGGGCACAACTCTTGCTTGAGGACGAGCACTTCGGAGCGGTCAAACTCATGGCCCCACATCCTGACACGAGCGGCAGGGTCACGCCGCTGTGGCGGACGCCTACTGAGCAGTACGGATGGGGCCTTATATTCGACAGGCGCAACCTGGCTGCGGGTCTTCTCCCGTCTCTCTACCATCAGCGCTTCTTCGATGCCTACGGCTGGTTCGATGAGAACATCAGCGCCTGGGAGTGTGAGCAGCGGTTCAATGCTCGTTTCTGCCAAGGTCAGGGGCTGGACATTGTTATGGCCCTACCGCCCTTCTGGGAGCCGGGACCAGGCAGCGCGGTGGACCTTGGGCAAGAGAGCCCGGTGGGAGTAAGCTGATGGGAGTCAAGGACATCTGGGCTCGTTGGCGATCTCAGCGACTACGGCCAGGACAGAAATGCCCTATCTCTGGGCAGTATCAGAACAGCCAGCACCATCGACAAGCCACTTGCGTCAAAGGTGAGAAAATGCCACCGGGGCCAAAGGGGTCGGTATGGCAGCTGAGTGATCCATCACGACATAAGGTCCCCTCATGACTGACTGGCCTAATCTCTGCATCTGTCTCTTGACTTACAACCGGCTGGAGTATGCCCAGCGTACCTTGCGCTCGGCGCTGGACAGCCTACATTACTCAGGCGAACTCCGCGTCCACATTGCCGATGATGGCACAGGAGAGGAGTATCGCCAGGGGCTGAAGGAACTGGCGGGTGGGTACTCTCACATAGCTAGTGTGGGGATGTCAAACTCAGAGCGCCGGGGCTACGGGGCCAACTACAACTTAGCGATGCAGACGGTTCACAGTCACTCTCAGATTGTGCTACCCCTGGAGGATGATTGGCAGCTAATGCGGCCGTTTGACCTTGATCCTCTGGTAATGGCATTAGACGAGAAGAAGTTTGGCTGCATCCGGTTGGGCTATCTAGGGATGACTCAGCCTTTGTACGGGGAGTTTGTGATAGCTAACGGGATCATCTGGTTGCTCCTCGATCCGGAGTCGGCCGAGCCTCACGTTTTCGCCGGGCACCCACGCTTGGAGACGGTTGAGTGGGAGCGGACAGTGGGGCCGTGGCCGGAGGAGCTTGACCCTAATACGACTGAGTTTGTGGTCACGCACAGTGTTGATGCACGGACGGGCGTGGTCTGGCCCGTGGCTCTGTTGACCACTAATGGTGGGCTGTTTGCCCATATCGGCTCCGAACGGGCTCCTAGCGAAGTTATCTCCATAGAGGCGGGCGGATGAAGGTCCACATCTATCCATCGTTCGCTGGTGAAGATAAAGGCGACGGTGGCATCCGTCGGGTAGTCGAAGCTCAGATGAAGCACCTACCTGCCTTCGATGTGGAGCTGGTAGACGCTAAGAAGGCCGACATCATCGCTTGCCATGCCATGGCCCCTGACACCTATTTCAATCTCTACCCCGACAAGTCCTTTGTGGCTCACAACCACGGCCTCTACTGGGCGGAGTACGATTGGCCCGCCTGGGCTATCAAGGCCAACAAGGACTGCATGGAGCTGATACGGCGGGCCGATCTGGTGACGGCTCCTTCGGAATGGGTAGCTCAGGTACTCAGGCGACACACGATGCGTGACGTAGTGCCGGTGGGCCATGGCATCAGCTTAGAGGAGTTCTCACCAGCAGATGAACAATGGGGCTATGTCCTGTGGAACAAGACCCGTGTGGACCCGATCTGCGACCCTTCCCCAGTCAACGCGCTGGCTAAGCTGATGCCTCAGCAGAAGTTTGTCACCACCTTTGGCCAGCCGGCAGAGAACGTGGTAGTGAGCGGTGTGGTGCCTTACGAAGAGGCCAAAGAGGTCCTTGCGCGGGCTGGTGTTTACCTCTGCACCACAAGGGAGACATTCGGCATTGGCACCCTTGAGGCGATGGCCTCTGGTGTGCCAGTAGTGGGCTGGGCTTGGGGCGGACAGTGTGAGATCATCGAGCACAAGAAGACAGGTTGGCTTGTAGAGCCGGGAGACTTCAAGGGCCTGGCAGAAGGCGTGCACTGGGCGCTGGGCGGCCGTGTAGAGATTGCTGAACGAAGTCGAGAGCTGGTTGAGAAACAGTACCCATGGCCGGTGGTCATCCAGCGATATGCTGACCTCTACAGCAGCCTGCTACGTAGGCCTGCTGGTCCCAAAGTCTCTGTGGTGGTGACGGCCTACAGCCTTGAGCAGTACCTGCCTGAGTGCCTTCAGTCCATCTTGGCTCAGACCTTGCAAGATTGGGAGTGCATCATCGTTGACGACGCCTCGCCGGACAACTGCGGTGCCATCGCCGATGAGTGGCAGTCACGTGACCCTCGCTTTCGGGCAGTCCACAATGCTGAGAACCAATACCTTGCAGGAGCGAGGAACACCGGCGCTTCAGTGGCAAGAGGCCAGTACATTCTCCCCCTTGATGCTGATGATATGCTGGCTGCACCAGCCTTAGAGCTTTTGGCCAAGGCCCTCGACAAAGATCGGAGTATCCATGTCGCCTATGGCAACGTGCTCTTCCTGGAGCCCGATGGTAAGACCTGGCACTCAGGCTGGCCAATGCCCTACCGGCACGACTGGCAGCTCTCACAGCGCAACCTGCTACCCTACTGCTCCATGTTCAGGCGACAAGTCTGGGAGGTTACGAAAGGTTATCGCACCCGCTGCCGGACGGCTGAGGACGCCGATTTCTGGTGTAGGGCCAGCAGCTACGGCTTCCGCCCGGCGATGGTGACTAATTCTGACACCCTCATCTACCGCAATCGTCATGACTCCATGAGCCGTGAGATCAAGATGCCCGACTGGTCAGCGTGGTTCCCCTGGTCTACCTTGCCAGAGATCACACCGGCTGGGGCTGTTACTGAGGCCCAGATGCCTGTGCCCAGCCTTGAGCCAGTCAAGGTCTCAGTTATCATCCCTGTAGGGTTGGGCCATGAGAAGTTGGTGCAGGATGCGATTGACTCGGTCGACGCCCAGACCTTCCGCCGGTGGGAGTGCATCGTCGTCAATGATAGTGGGCATCAGCTTAATCTGCCAAGTTGGGTAAAACTGCTCTGTGGTGACGCTACCTGCCCCTGTAATGATGGGGACGCCTGTCACTATCAGGGTAAAAAACCAATGGCCTACACGCCAAAAGGAGTGGCAGCGGCCCGCAACCTCGGTATCAAGGCCAGCACAGCCAGGCTCTTTGTTCCTCTTGATGCCGATGACTTCCTGCAGCCTGATTGCCTTGAGGTGCTGCTCCAGGTCTGGGAGGAGGTCAAGGGCGGAGTCATTTATAGCGACTGGTGGCAGGAGTTCGCAGACGGCAGTATCACGCTTTACGAAGCCCCTGATTACGATCCTAAGCTCCTGACTACCAAGGGCTGTATCTATGCTGTCACTGCTCTTTACTCCAAGGCTGACTGGGAGCTGGTGGGTGGCTTCGATGAGAAACTGGAGGCCTGGGAGGACTGGGACTACCAGCTCAAGCTGGCAGACAAAGGTATCTGCGGGAGCCGAGTCCCATCTCCCCTCTGGGTCTATCGGAAACATACAGGCTTCCGGCGCGAAGATCATTATGCTCGGAAGGAAGAGACCAGAGCCATTATGATGGCACAGTGGCCGGGGCTTTGGGAGGATGGGGAGAAAAGGAGGGAGCTGATGGCTTGTGGAGGATGCAGGCAGGGTGGAGCTAGAATGGCACCTTCGGCTCCCCCTCCTATGAGGAAAACAGAGGCTGCCACCAATCAGGATGTGGTGGTGGTCGAGTACACTGGTGCTGCTCAAGGTGGGCGCAGTTTCAGAGCCCCCACCGGCACAACCTACCGCTTCGATGGCACTACTGCTGGACGGTTGAAATATGTCCTGCGGGAAGATGCAAAGATGTTTGAGGGTCGTCGGGACTTCCGGGTCCTTGATCTGCCTAGCACCCAGCACAAGAACGGTGGCGAGAAGAAAGAAGGCCCAGAGCTGATAGCTGCTGGGCCACCAAGACGAGATGTTGTGGCTTGAATTGGTGGCTGTAGGCCTAGCTTCGTGGCGTCTGGCTTCCCTCTTGTGTAGTGAGGTCGGCCCGATGAGGGTCTTTGTCCGCTTGCGGTCGCTGTTTGGTATTGAGCATGATGCCGAGGGTAACCCAACGACCTGGCCAGATAATCTGGCCGCTGGCCTTTTGTCCTGCGTCTGGTGCGCCAGCATCTGGGCGGTTTTCCTCTTGTGGGGTATTTGGCAGTGGCGCTGGGAGCCGGTGATGCTGCTGGCCGCCTCGACTATAGCTATCGGAGCAGAGAGGTGGAACCGTGGCTCTACCAATTAGTCTGTGTCAATTCATCTACCTACACAAGCAGCGACCTGTCACGTTAGAGAAGTATGAAGATGGGTACGAGTTGCGCCATTACCGCTGTCGTTGGTGTGGCTCGACAAGTGGATTAGTTGTTGAGGGGCCTAACTCGATGACAGACTGGCGGCGGTTTAAGGGTGCTCATTATGGCCAGGGCTAGCACATTGACAAAGCTCTCTATCGACCGCTGGGCGCACCTACTGGGCATCCACCCTCTGCATATCAACCAAGTACAGATACTGGTCAATGGGGAGCCACTGGGCTATTCATGCAATCACCTTTGGCACCAGCATGCTTGGCAATCCGCAGACCAGGTGAGCCGTGAGGACCTGGCCCAAGCCATCAGGCAGGCCGAGGACGACATCGAACGGCTGCTGGGTTTCCGCCTGGCTCCGGCCTGGGAGGTAGATGAGTGGAAGCCGACAGCTAGGCCCCGGCAGCCTGAGAACGTCAACTACTACGGGACCGACATCCGAGGCTACGCTGCTGGTGTACAGGTTAATTGGGGACACTTCATCTCAGGCGGTGTCAAGGCCAAGACACTCATCGGTGCTCTAGCAGCCATTGCCTGGAGCGATGTTGATGGGGACAGCTACGATGAGACAGGAACAATCTCGGTGGCTACCACAATCACCGACGAGTGTGAGATCGGTGTCTACTACCCAGGCAAGGCTGGAGCCGACGAGTGGGAGATCAAGCCCATCAATGTCTCAATTGCTGGGGGTGTGGCCACCATCACCTTCCGCCGGGAGTTGTGCGTCCTGGAAGCCTTGCAGGAGGCCTTGGTCCCGGCAGCAGTTGATGGCCTCGACGATGCCAGCTTCCTCGACGAGGTCGATGTCTATCGAAAGTGGAATGACCCACAGACGCAAGCGTCTTTCTTGTGGGAACACCTACCAGGCACTTGTGGCTGCGGCGATGCTACCTGCCAGGTTTGCCAATACAGCGCCCAGGCGGGTTGTCTGAATGTGCGTGATGCCAGACGGTCACTCATCACTTACTCCCCAGCCACCTGGGATGCAGCGGCTGCGACCCTCGACTCGGCTGCATGGGCGGTGGGGCGACAGCCAGATATCGTGAGGCTGTACTACAAGGCTGGTCTCCGGCGCAATGACCTGGCCTGTCCCGACTGGTCTATGGACCCAGCTTGGGAGCGCATCGTTGCTGCTTATGCAGCCTCGCTCCTTGACCGCCCAGTCTGCGATTGCAGCAACGTGGCAGGCAAGATAGAGCAGTACCGGACAGACCTTGCCTTCAGCAGTGGAGCAACTGAGCTTGCAAGCTACTCTCTGAGCCCTGAGGACCTCGCTAACCCTCTGGGCACTACGAGAGGGGCTGTTATGGCCTGGAAACGGGTCAAGCAAGAGAGTCTAGGGGAGGCCATCTGTGCATGAGTCAAGGTACACTGATGAAAGGGGGCGTCGATGGAAAGTACTGCTTCCGGATGGAGTGCCGGACGCTGAGGCCAGCATGGGCATACCTGCCGGGCCACCCTCCCTGGAGTCCTTAGGACTGCCAGAGGAGATAGAGGCCCGGCTCCATAACCAGCTCTTCGACCGGAGCCTTTTCAGCTTCAAGGATGTGCGGGCCAGGCCGGTCGATGTGATGGGTGCCTTGATGGCCGCTCTCAAGGTTGACAAGGGGCGGATAGTCGCTCTCTACCTGGAGGCAGAGGGAGCTGGAGGAAGGAATGGGAAACGACCCGTCTCTTCAGAAGACAAGTCAGACCCGCATCTGGATCATAGCAGACCGGGCCGGGCCGTCACACGTCCCAACCTACCAAGGGCGAGGACGCGCAACAGGCCTGACCTGGCCCCAAGGTGATGTAACTCCTATAAGGGCACCGTCACCTGACGAATCCGAGAAGTTCCTGACGGTCGATACCTTAATTGGCCAGCAGGGGCTGCCTTCCCTGACTACAGAGTTCCGGCTCACACGGGACCTCTCGGATGTGCTGAAGCTGGTCCGCAAAGGGTGTCCTGTGGACCTGCAGCTTCACGCCGGGGCCTGCAAAGAGCCGACCAACTTCAACAAAGGCTGGGAGAAGGTCTATGTCCTGGAGAATGCCAGGGCTACGGACTACGGCACTAGTGATCTGGGCGCTCTCAGTGACGACCAGAATGCTGTCTCCCTGGAGACGGTGCCCTGGTCAGGTGACAACTGGTTCGAGATCGCTCGTCTCATCCCAGCAGAATTGGGGGAGACTGAGATTGCCCAAGAGATTATCGCTGTCGTCATCTGTGACTCGGCGAGTTGTGGGGCTTGTGGTATAGCCAGCGATGGTTGCCAAAAGGTCTTTGCACTCACCTTGTCGGCTGGTGGCTCACCTGGTCTCCCGGCCGAGGTGATCTACTCGCCGGATGCTGGCATGACTCTTGGGGACACCAACATCACCACCCTTCCTGCCAACCGGGACCCATCCGATATGGCTTGTGTAGGCATCCATCTGGTGGTAATTAGCAACATGGATGATGCTCTGCATTATGCCGAGCTGGCGGACATCCTCAATGCTGCCGAGACCTGGGCACGGGTGGGCACAGGTTTTGTCGGCGCTGGGTCCCCCAACGCCATCTTCAGCGTCAACTCTATCATGACCTGGATCGTCGGTGATGGTGGGTACATCTACTTCACCAGTGACCCGACGACTGGGGTTGTGGTGCAGAATGCTGGGGTGGCAACGATCGAGAATCTGAACGACGTCCACTTCATAAATGAGCTGAATGGTGTGGCTGTTGGGGCTGCCAACGCTGTTGTAGTCACTGCTAATGGAGGAGCAACCTGGTCGGCCATCACTGGCCCGGCTCCGGCAGTGGTCCTCAACTGCGTGTGGATGAAGAGCCGTCTGGAGTGGTTTGTGGGAACTGCTGGCGGCGAACTTTACTACACAGTTGATGGCGGAGTCAACTGGACTGCCAAAGCCTTCCCAGGCTCTGGTGCAGGACAAGTCCGGGAGATCAGCTTCGCAACCAACAGCGTAGGCTACATGGCGCACGACACAGCTACCCCGGCGGGTCGCATCCTGCGGACCATCGACGGTGGCTACACCTGGTACGTGCTGCCAGAGGAGACAGGTACGATGCCTGCCAACGACCGGATCAATGCCCTCGCTGCCTGCGAGGAGGACGTGAACCTGGTCTATGGTGGTGGGCTAGCGGACGATGCCATCGATGGCATCTTGGTGAAGGCTTCGGCCTAGTAGTCCAGAAAGGGCGGACAAGTGGACAGAGACATCACTATGGGTGATGTGATGGCAGCCAAGGAGGCAGCCGCCGAAGTAGCGGCTGAGGAACAGGGCTGGGAGCTACCTCCCAGGGAGCTGACCTTGAGTACAGGCATCACCCTCAAGCTCAAGCCCGTGCCACAAGCCGTTATCAGGCGTGCTGCCTCCAAGGTGCCCAGGCCGGTGCCTCCGAAGTTCTTTGTGCCGGACAAGGATCGGGAAGAGGAGAATCCCGATGATCCGGATTATCTCCGGGCTGTTGATGAGTGGACAGCTCAGCAGGCTCTGGCTGTCCAGAAGGTTGTCTATCTGATGGGCACAGAACCTGCGATGATACCCGATGGTGCAGAGGGGCCACAGGGGCAAGGGTGGCCTGAAGTCCCTCTGTACCTCGGGATCATCAGCGAAGAGGAATTGGAGAATCCTTACTTACGCTATATTGCCTGGCTGGAGACCTATGCAGCCAGGACAGAGAAGGACCAGCTCGATCTCCTAACGCTCCCCATACAGTTAGCTGGCATCACTGAGCAGGAGGTGATGAACGCTATTACTTCCTTTCGCAGTCGAGCGAGAGGAGGAGCCGATAACGGAAGCCCAGCTCCGGCGGGCGGTGAAGACGGGGATAACCTACCACGCGCACTGCGCCGGGCTCGTGCCCGAAGTGGAAGAAAGAGAGGCGGCTAGGTTCAACGGCTACACCTGGGTGGCTTGGGAGCAGCTCAAGCGCCGTGAGCAGGTTGATAGTGTGGCCTACTTCCGGTTGGCGAAGCTGATAGACATGCACAAAGACGAAGCGGTGTACGAGGATGCAGAGAGGCGGAGCAAGAGGCGCTAAGTGGCCCAGCTAGAGAAAATCGGCGTCCAGGCGACTATTGATGGCTTGCAGCCTTATCTGTCTGGCATTAAGCAGATGGACACAGCTACGGCCAACCTGGGAACTAGCCTTGGGACAAAACTCAAGGTTGGGGCAGTTGCGGCTGCTGCTAGCTTCGCTGCCGTTGGCGCTGCGGCGGTGGGCTTTGGGCTCAAGGGGCTCCGCACAGCCGACCAGATGGAGCAAATGAAGCTGGGCTTCGAGACCCTGCTCGGCTCCGCGGATGCGGCTCAGAAGCGTATTGAAGAACTAGCTAAGTTTGCCGCCGAAACCCCATTCGAGCTTGCAGGCATATCGAAGGCTGCTCGCCTCATGGAGACCTTCGGCCTGTTCTCAATGAAGAACCTGAAGATGGTGGGCGATGCGGCAGCCGGTGTGAGCGTTGGCATCGAGGAAATCGCCTTCTGGGTAGGCCGGGCCTACACCGCCATCCAGTCAGGTAGGCCCTTTGGTGAGGCAGCTATGCGCCTCCAGGAGTTGGGGCTTCTCTCTGGAGTGGCCCGCAACAAGATGGAGGAGATGACGAAGTCCGGCGCAAGTGCCGACGAAATCTTTGCTGCCTTGTCTGAGGAGCTGGGGCGCTTTGAAGGCCTGATGGTGAAGCAGTCCACCACCATCGGCGGTCTGCAATCCACCTTGAGTGACAACTTCAACCTGATGCTGGCGGCGATGATGCAGCCCTTCGTGTCGAAGTACAAGGCCGGTCTTGGGACTGTGATTGGGCTGATAGAGGAAAACCAGGCCAAGATAGTTGGTGCTGCCAACAAGACCATCGGGGCCATGGATACATTCTTCGGTATGATGGCCAAGGGAGTGGGGGTCGTCGCTCCTCTTGCCTCCTCTCTTCCTGTCGTTGTAGCAGGATTGGTGGCATTAGCAGCAGCATTCGCTGCAGTTCAAATAGCAGCTTTTATCAGTCAGTGGATTGCCTTAGAGAGAGCGATGATGGTGTCTCTTGGCACCACTAGTTATCTTAGGGGTGCTGTGGCAGGGCTAGGAGCGGTCTTTTCAACGACGCAAGGCCAGATAGGGTTACTCGTCATCGCTCTTATTGCGGTAGATCAAATTGTGAAGAGACTCACCGGCAGTGGGATGCTCTCATGGCTTCGTGGCACACAGAGTGATGCGAAGAATGCTGCGGCGATGGTTAAGTCGTATGGTGACTCCTTGGCCTTTGTTGACACCGCTATGCGGTCCGGTCTCTCTGCCACTGAGGCCCATTCGCGGGCTTTGGCTGTCTGGACACAGAAGGCAAAAGATGCGGCCAACATCCAAGCTGAGATCATAAACATAAGCGGTCCTGTGTGGGCAGCGACAGAGGCACAGGAGAACGCCTACAAGAACCTAGCCAAGAGCATCCTGGCCCTCAATCCCACTTTCCTGGAACTGTCTCGTGTCATGACGGAGGTCCCCGGTATTACGCCTTATGTGAAAGATGCGTTCAGCAAACTGCAGAGGGCCGAGATCGATCTCGCCAAGAGCACTGATGCTGTGACAGCCGCAACTACTCGCATGCATGAGGAGTTTGGTGGCATCGTAAAGGATGCTCCCAAGGTGGCCGACGCTCTGGTGGGTGTGGGCAAATCTGCAGGAGAAGTTGCAACTCAGATATCCGGGACTGATGCGGCTATCTCTGAACTCAGCAGCGTTGTCCTGCCCTTGTTGGTAGACAACCTAGAACAGTTAGAACTTCAGCGCAGGGTCAATGAACTGGAGGCGCTCAAGGAGGCGCTCGGAGAGGCCTTCGAGGACCAAGGGGAGCTAGACACGCTCAATACCAGGATAGGCCTCCTGAAACGAGTGAGTGACGAGACAGAAATCCGTCTCAAAGTCCTTGGGGAACGGCTTCGGAAAGCCTTCGGCAATGATGCAGCAGCCAAGATAGAAGAGATCATAAAGACCATCAAGGCTCTACCTGCAGAGACAGTCGTTGAGATTCTTCCCTATCTGGACCGCATGAGCGTCCGGCAAGTTCTGGAGTTCATGTCGTATTTGACGGCTGGGGTCTCGGTGCCCGTAGCATTTGTAATGTCCGAGACAGGTACTAAGCGCGGTGTCACAACTGTTGACCGCATCTTGCAGGGTCTGCATGAAATCCGTACTGCTGCACCACGGGTCGGTCTTGATATCGAAGACCTTATGGATAAGTACGTAAACTTTGGTAGCCAGGCGTCGGATGCAGCAGGAAGTGCTGCTGAAGCCACCGAGGACTTGATTGATCCGTTGCAGGAGATAGCGGGCCTCTTCGCCGAGCTTGCAGGCAATGTTGACACCTACACTTCGGCCCTTGATCGACTCCTCAATTTGCCTACGAGAGAGAGTGTGCAGGAGGATATTCGGCTAGCGGAGTTGCGGCTGCTGCTCTACGATCAGGAGGCTGTTGCAGAACAAGGCAAGTTAGCTCGCGAGCAGCAGATCGCTGACCTCCAAGACCGCCTAAACCAAATCCAGGGCAAGGGCAATGAGCTCCTGGAGAAGAAACTGCAGGGCCAAATTGAGAAAGTTGAAGCTGGACTTAGTCCGGCTGAGCGAGAAGCACAAGCACTTCAAGACCAAATAACTGCCATTGAAGACCAGCAGGAGAGACGGCGGCTGGTCAACGACCTCACACGGGCACAGGCTGCAGCCCTTGACCAGAGTCTTCTGACCCAGGGGGAGATCAACTACTTAGTGGCTGGACTCATTGCCAAGATTCCACAGATCACATCGGAGCAAGTGACAAACATAACTGCTGCCTTGACCTGGTTGGGGGTGAATCAAGACATCTCGGATGTGTACGCTCGCATCTACAGTCAGCTCAAGGATATTGCTCTTCTTCAAACTATTGTGGGAATGCCTTCGGCAATCCCTACAGGGCCTACTGGGAGTGGCTGGTCCTTTGTGAATGGCCAGTGGGTCTATGCGCCATCGATGCAAATGGGGGGCATCGTGCCTGGGGCCGTTGGCCAGCCACGAATGATAATCGCCCATGGTGGGGAGATGGTCATCCCACCGAGCAAGTTAGCCCTCAACATGCCCTTGACCATCAATCTACCAATGGGAACTGATTGGAACATAGTGAGACAGGTGGCTCATGCAGAACTAGATTCGGCGCTCAATCGAGCTAGGACTGATAGTTTCAAGGGCGGCAACTCCCTAGGATCGGGGATAGGCTGATGTCGTACCCCTTCGCTGGCTTCGGTGCTTTCCTCTTCCAGCGTGAAGAATGGCCGATCCACGGGACAGATGGTGGTTGGAATCGGAGTCCCAGTATCAATCGCAGCAGACCCCTTGGCTCGGCCACCGACGACATTGTAGCCCTGGCCATTGGCTCCGCTGAACGCTCCTTTGAGTGTTACTTGACTCCTGCTCGCTATGCCTCTTTGGAGGCCTTGGTCAACACAACCGGGACCTTCGTGGACTGGGCACGGCCCACGCCCGACAGCCGCTCATCCTATCTAGCCAAGGTTACTCAAGCGGGATGGGTGGCTGTGCTTTGTGAGGATGGGCAGACCAGGCGCAAGATACGGACAAGGCTGGAATTCGTGAGTCAGTGATGTGCCGACACTTACCGAATATTACGAGGAAGTAGATGCCAAGCGGGCTAGTCACCGGGTGGTCATCGCTGGCTCTCAAGTGGCAGGTGTGCAATCTGTCTCTTGGAACTTTGCCATCGGGCAGGTCCCCTCGGCCAGCATCCGCCTGAAGAATCCCCCCTCGGCTTCCATCGCCTATTTCGCCGATGTTTACATCGAGGCTGGTTTCAACAACGTTATGCAGCGCGTGTTCACTGGCAAGGTGATGCACGTCAATCCGGATGAGCGTGGCTGCAGCATCGAGTGTGTTGGCAAGTCTTGGCCTCTCGACTTCCACTGGCACAAGGTCATCTACACCTTCAGCAGCGTCGATGCCTCGGTTGCTGTCGCTGCCTTGCTTACCCAGGCGGGCATCGCTAACTTCGAGGTCAATCTGCTTGCTTGGACCATCGGCACGGTCTGTGAGCAGACGCTGGAGTTCCAGACCTACGGCGAGGCCATTAGCAAGGTGGCAGAGGTTGATGGTGGGCGCTGGTATGAGATGCCCGACGGCACAGTCCGGGTAGAGGTCTGCGACCAGATACCGGCCCTGAATGCCTGGCGCACCTACTTCGGTATGGAACTCACAGGCATCGCTGAGGGCTACCCAGCCGGGATAGCCGCGCCACAACGCCCACGGTTGCGCTCGGTCAAGGTTGACCAGCAGATCAGAGAGGTCAAAAACCAGGCGTTTGTCACCGGCTGTACCTACACCCAGACCAATGCCGATGGCAGCGAGGACAGCATTGAAATCAAGGGTGAGGCTCTAGCGCCTAGTCCCTGGGTCCTGGCCCCTGACGGCTCCCAGGCCTACAACGACATGAAGTTCCCCAACGAGCTTATCGACACAGCCGTCAAGGCTGGGGCAGTAGCAGCGCGCCTCGTCACCACCAAGAACCGGCTCCTTGAACACATCGGACCTATCGTCGATGGCGATCCCCAAGTCTTCCTCCGTGGAACGGTGGGCATCGAGGACCCTGGCTACTCGCGGGTCACGGGCCGCTGGTTCACCGAGGGCTATCGCACGACCCTGGATGAACGGGACTTCGCGACCAGTCTTGATCTCTATGGGGGTGTTGAGGCTGGGAGCCACGTCACCATCTGCCCGATGGCACTTTTCAGCCACGTGGGTGATCTGGAAGTCATGGGCGACCGGCTCTGGCTCGTCGTCACTTTCGATGGGCGAGGCAGCGTTGACCCCGACGGCGGCGCACTCACCTACTCGTGGACCGACAACCAGGCACCGCCTATCGTCACTGGCACCGATCCTGTCGTCACCGTTCGGGCCGATCCCGCAACGCTGGTCACGCCCTGGGAGGTCACGCTCACCGTTACCGACTCCGACGGTTGCTCGGACGACATCACTCTGACCATCCCGGTTGAGCCTGGTTCCGAGGACCTCTACATCCCGGCCCTCATCGCTGCCTTCGATCAATGGCTCTCGGGCTCACCTGATGGTGGACAGACTTGGAACGATGCGGCTGATCCTGGAGGCGATCCGCCGGTATTCATCAGCGCTGGGCTGAAGATCGTCACCGATGGCGTGACTTTCGGCGTAAGTTGGGGTGGTACAAGGGCGGGGGCCATCTACAAGACGACCGACTACTGCGCCACAGCCCCGACCCTGGTCATGGCCGCTGTCGGCTCACCCATTGAGCATATCTGGCCCGACACCAACTTCCCGCCGGATGCTTGGGCGATCACTAGGGACGGGCGACTGTACCGCTCCCAGGACGATGGCGATAACTGGGTACTTTACGATGACCTGCGGCTTGTCTTCGACCTGCCTGACATCCGCCTGAGTCGCATCGCTACACCTGCGCCTGATGGCGTCTGGGTGTTCGGCGGCGAGGGTGTGGCACCTGGCCCACTGATAGCCTTCGACCCAACACGGAGCCATGCCTGGGCGAAGGCGGTGATAGGCGGAGAACTGGCGGCAGACCTGGGCGGTAGCGGAGGATTTGCCCCGGTAGGAGTGGTAGGTGCTCAGTCATTTTCAGCCGATTATGAGTTCCTGCGTCATGACCCCGGCGACTGGGTAGAGCAAAGTGCTACGGCTCCCGCTTCTGGCCGGTATTGCTGGATCAAGAACTTGAACGGGACGCTCTTCAGGCTCAACTGTTCGGTGGGTGGCAACCTTGGCAAGATTTCAGGTAGCCTCCAGCGTTCTCCAGATGATGGCGTCACATGGACAGAAGTCTTTGCTGGTGATGTGGCGGGCCAGATAGGGATCATCGACTTCGACAGAGCTGCCGACGGCACACTCTGGGCTGTCTGGGGCCACTGGACGCTCAGTCTAGGCAAGCCGAGGGTCTACAAGTCCATCAATGATGGGCTGACCTGGACACAGGTCTATGAGTTATCGCTCACCAACTACTTCCCGGTAAGCATTGCGTGCCATCCCACTGACCCGCTGAAGATAGCCTTCATCTGCCGCTACTATTCGACTCCATTTAACGCCAGGTTGGGCTACACCGTGAATGGCGGCGGTGCATGGACAGAAGTGGACTGCGGCTGGTACTACCTTGCCTCAAACACATGGTGGAATCAGCTCATCTGGGGCGACAGCGACAGGTTGATGGCCACTAACAACAATACCACCAGTATGGTCCGCATCAGCGACGATTTTGGCGTGACCTGGACCGTGCAGCTCACCATTGCTGATACGGCTGTGAACTTCGCCCAGATAGTGCGTGGCACTTCTGTATCCGAATACTTCCTACTCCGGTATGTAGCAGCTACACCCTTTGGTTACATCGCAAGGTCTACTGACAATGGCTGGACGTGGAATGCGACGTGGATGGGATTGCTTGCGGATGTCGGCTTTGGCGCTAGCGGCTATGCTCTGGCCTATGACAACTACGCAGACAGGCTCTATGTCGGCAGGTCCTCTACTCCTCTTGCACCAGGAGCCGTAGTAAAGACCTGGAACGTAACCGAGGGTTGGCTGGATATCACCGACGACATTGCCACCGAGTTCGGCCTAGAGAATATGGGGCAGGGTTTTCTCTGCTCTCCAACAGCCAGCGGTACTCCCCCTGCTCCCGCCGACATCTACGTCCGCGAGGCTGCCTCCCGCGAGGCGGACGAGCTGGCCATCATTCTCGACAGTGACAGCCACACGCCTGCTGTCTACTACACCTGGGACATCCTCTCGGCCGACGGCGCAGAGTGGTCGCGTTGCGTGGATTGCCCTGCTAAGCCGCATGGTCGCTGGATCGCGCCTGATCTGGAGTTTGGCCTCTTCTGCTTCGCCTTCAATGACAACATCAACTACCGAGGCGACGTTGATCCGGTAACGGGCATCATGACGGCCACGGTTGCCCCCGGCCAGCTGGGTGCAGGCTACGAGGCAGAGCACGGCGTCTGGATCGGCAACCTCATCGGTGGCATGGCGGGCTGTTACATCGTGGCCGCCCTTGATGGAGCGGGCGCTGTTGACGGTTTCCTCTACAAGACGTGGGATCGCTTCGAGACTAACCCAGTTGAGCTGCTGCGACCGGCTGCTGGCTTCCCCGCTGCGCCTGCCGGGGCCAGGGGCTACATGGTGGCCTTCGAGGGACAAGGGAGCGGAGGGGGACCGCCGCCACATCTGTGGGAAGCATTGCCGATCGCCATTGTTCACGACGTAGGCGGCGCTACCACCTGGGACATCTCTTACCCTGAGTCTGATTACTCTGAGTGGCTGGACGTAGCCCTGCCAGCCAATGTGACCAATGTCCGTCCTCGGCCCCACTGCCTGACCCCTCTTCTATGGTTTGTAGCCAACATTCCCGGTTTCCCACGTCCTGATTCGCCTGAATGCAACCGGCAGATGGCTAGGAGTCAAGATGGTGGTGCGACATGGGACTCTATCGCAGTTGGTGATGAGACTTGCATCACAGATCGCAGCTCTTCAGGTGACGAAATAAACCACTTTTCGCGCATAGTCCGAGATGCCGGTGGTAGGCTTTGGGCTGCGAGACAGCGGGGGACGAATAATACTCATCCTATCCGCTGCGAGGTCTGGTATTCCGATGATGATGGTGACAACTGGACTCTTAGTACCACATTAACCTCGGCAGGGACAAACCAATTTTGTATAGCTCTATTGGCGCATCCAACAAATCAAGCAGTCATCGCTTTGGTGTCTGCCTGTGTGTCTGGGGTAATAAGTGATAATCGGGTAGTCATTCACTATACTGCTGATCGTGGCGCATCATGGACAACCAATGCTCCCACTGTTGCTAGTGGTAACAACTTCGCCCACACAGAAAACGGTCAAGCAAGCCGACACATGATGCTGCCGAATGGCCGTCTGGTGATTGTGAATCGTGAGTTTACTTCCGACTGGTTCAAAATCTACACGTCGGATAACTATGGGCTTACGTGGCAACTCCGTTACACCGAGACACTTGCCAATGAAGATTCTATGCTGCTCTTCCGCCAGGGTCAGTGGCTAGCGAATGGCGTGCATCTCGTTGGTCTCCGGGTGCCAGTGTCCTCAGGCGTTGCCGGGATGTTTGCCGTCATGGAATCGGTGAACGCAGGGAACACATGGACCGCGCGGGTCCTGTCCGAGCCGCCCAATCCTGTCTATGGGAACAACTGGGATGCGGTCTATGACTCAGCACACGATGCGTTCTATGTCCAGAATGGGGATCGAGGGACACCAGGAACGAATCGAGTCCTGCGCTTGCAGAATGCCACAAATGGTGGGGACACTTGGGAGGAGTTTACTGGTGATCTTCCTTGGGTGAACCCAAGTAACATGCACTGGGAGGGGATCGCGTTGATCCCATCATTCTAGGATGCCCGCTGAACTCCAGAAGCTAGAAGACCTCCTCGTCCTTCATGACCGCTGGATACGGGCGCTCAGGACGTGGAAAGAGGCTGTCTCAGCGGGCACAACCATCAAGGGCACTTCTATCCCAATCATCCCCACGGTCGCAGCTCCCTCGGTGGGTGCTGTCTCCCGGTGGGAGAACCAGAGCGGGGCGCAGCGAGATCAAGGCACGGTTGTTATCTGGAACGGTGATCGCACATTCGGCGTGACCAACATCGTCGATGACCTGGATGTGATTGGTGTCCTCGATGAGGATGCCATCGGGGTGGGGGCGGATGGGAAGGTGCGCCACGTCGGTTACCAGTCGGTTGTGCTGGTGCAGGGCAATGTGGCAGTAGGCAACTATCTGCGGGCCTCAGCGACCACCACGAGGGCTGAGGATGCAGGTGCAACCCCATCTATCGGCTCTTTTGGTGTGGCCTTGACTGTTTATGGTGGTGGGGGAG
>Ga0299915_10000081_pt1 | contig 67774 bp, 54 predicted proteins | sample RVTome_13_FD_200263 | JGI IMG/M metagenome (GOLD analysis project Ga0299915, IMG submission 200263) | Soil microbial communities from uranium-contaminated site in the Upper Colorado River Basin, Wyoming, United States - RVT92D227 (version 2) ...
ATCGGCGCCCAGGTGCCGGCTTCGTTGTATGCCGGATCGGTCGCCGCGAAGCCGACGGGCAGCGGGTAGTACGCGATGAAGGGCTCGAATGTCACCGTCGTCGATACACTTAGCGCTGGCGGCGGCTGCGAGGAGACCGCAGGGTATTCCGACATAGTCTCCTGGTGCTCGTGGAACGGGAGCGTGCGGATACTCGAGGTGCTCTCGATCCGGCCCAGGCAGCCGCTGGCCGCGACGGCGAAGAAGAGCAAACAGGACTTCACCATAGATCAACCTCCAGCCCGCCGCCGAGGCGGACGGTGCCCCCACCGCCGAGACTCGACATCAGGCGGAGCCGGACGAACTTGGGAACGCCGGCCCACGTCAAAGGCACGGCCGAACGCACAGTGACGCCGTCATGCAACCCGATGCCGAGCGCGATCTCCCAGCCGCTCCGCTGGTAGGAGAAGATATCGATCGCTGCGTTGAATTCGATCGTGCCGCCGGCCGCGATGATGCCGATGCAGCCGCTGACGGGGCCGAGGCGCAGGGTGGCGCACGGACGTACCGCGACTCCGCCCGTGAAACCAACGAGGACCGTGGTCTCGACGCCGAGGCCCCCGATCCCCGTGAACGAGTCGTTCGGGCGATCGCTGACCGACATCTCACCCGTTGGCAGGACTGCCGAGTCGACAAAGGGCATGACCGGGGCAGCCTCGGCGGCGCTTGCGGAAGCAATGAACAAGGACACGAAGACCAAGCGTCTGGGCGCCATCGCCACGCCCAGGATAGGTAACAGCATCGCGAGTGAATTCGTCTTGGTCTGTTTCATCCGGCCTCGTGTGGAGGCGGGTGTACGGGTTGGAGGGGTTGGAGGAGTTGGAGGGGGGGTGTCATCTGGGCTCTCAACAGCAAACGAGTGCCCGATTGATTTCGTCAGACAGTTCGATGCCTGACGTCATGACGCCGCCCGACTACCCCCCGTACTTGCCCCCAAAGGCAGGCAGGAGCAGCTGATCGGCCGCGTTGATGCACGCCTGCTTGTCGTCGAGCGGGCCACCCTTGCAGTTGAACGAGATGTTGGTGGTCTTGTTGTTCCTCGTGAACATGATCGTCTGGCCGGCGGCCGGAAACACCTGCAGGTCCCAGTCATCGAGACTGTCGCGCTTGCCCGTGCCCTTCTGAGACTTCCAGCCAAGCGTCGTCGCGGCGGCGATCAGCTTGTCGTAGTTGTCCGGGACGGACGAGACGGTGGTGTCCTTCATGCCGCGCGCTGCGGAGAGGAAAGAACAGCCGGACATGGCGACGAGAACGGAGACGGAGAGAACGGTGAAGCGATGCATGTTGATTCCCTTGATGAAGTAACGACGTGGTCGACTAGAAAGAACGCGCGCCGCTGGGGCGCGTGGGAGCGACCGTGGGTCACTCGCCGATCGAACGGTTGGCGGGCGCAGCGCCGGTGAAGCTGGTCGGCTTGCCGTAGCCCATGCCCAGGGTCAGGAGCACCAGCTCGCCGTCCCAGCCGCCGCCGATCACGATCGCGAGGTCGGGCCCCCCGCCGAGCGTCACCTCGACCTCGAGGCCGAGCTGCTTGCTCGGCGATCTGCGCGCGTAGTCGTTGCCCGGGGTATAGAGCGCGTGCACGTCCCAGGTCTTGCTCCGCTTGGTGCCGATCCAGCCGTCCTTCGCCGTGTGGATATCCGAGTGAACCGCGAACAGATCGAGGAATCCGAGCATGAGCTGGGTCTGCGACAGGTCAGCGCAGTCCTCGGGCAAGCTCGCGTCCGCAGGACACGGGTTGTCGAACGAGCGCCGGCGATAGCCCGCGTACACGGTCCATCGCCGGTAGGCCGCATAGCTCTGCTCGTAGAGGTTGCCGGTCACCAGCACCTGGTTACCGCCGACGGGCGTCACGTACGACACGACCGTCTGGACTCGCCGACGCGTCCAGCCTCCGACACTGAAGCCAGCACGCACCTCGAAGAGCGTGTGCTCCATCAGGTGTCGGGTGAGCAAGCTCGAGCGAGTCCCGGCGAGATGGGACGGCTCGGTCCCGTAGAAGATGGCCGCGCCTCCGCCGACGTAGATCGGCAGCGACGGCAGGTAGCCATTGGCGCGACCATGCAGCCCCATCCCGCCGGGCACGTCGAGCTCGCCGGTGATGTTCCATTGCAGCTGGACCGGCGCCAGGCGGTTCTTGATCGGCTCGTTGTCGGGGTCGGCTCGTGGCGTCGAGATCATCGCCATCGTCGCGGACACGAGCGATAGGATGGCGAGCGGATTCGTGGTCATCCCGCCCCGCTGGGAATCGGGGGAGGTAGGAGTTGCTTGGGAGTTGTCATGGGCCTCCCAACACCAAACGAGAGCGCGATGGATTCCGTCAGACGGTTCGATGTCTGACGTCGACGCGTCCCCTGTCGTATTGATGGCTGCTCGATGATCCACCCGAGTCTCGACGACATCCTCGCTGGCGGGCACGACGCGCACGTGCTCGGGTGCGGTGCGTGTCGTCGGCTGGCGACGCTGGTCGGGCGCGAGCTGCCACCTGTGACCGAGACCCAGGACCTGCAGCTACCGGTGGTGGATGTTGCGGTCTACGAGGACTTTCGTCCGCTCGTCGATGGCACCGGTGGGATGGGGCGGATCTCTCGGGCGCGCGATCGTCGCCTCGGGCGGGTTGTCGCGATCAAGCAGTTGCGCCGCGGGCTCGAGCCCGCCGAGCATGCGGCGCTCTCGCGTCGGTTCGAGCGCGAGGTCCGGTTGACCGCGCGGCTGCAACACCCGGCGATCGTTGGAGTCTACGAAGCGGGCCGCTTCGGCGATGGCGAGCCGTTCTACGCGATGCCGTTGCTTCGCGGAGTACCCCTCGGCACCGAGCTGGCGCGGCGCGCGACTCTCGCCGAGCGGCTCGCGTTGCTCCCTTACCTCACCACGGTCGCCGAGGCCGTGGCGTACGCCCACGAGCAGGGCATCGTGCATCGCGATCTCAAGCCCTCCAATATCCTGATCGGAACGTTCGGCGAGGCCGTGGTGATCGACTGGGGGCTCGCGAAGGATCTCTCGGAGTCCGCCGATCTCGAAAGTCCAGACCGGCGGACGAACGGCGGCCTCACCCAGCTCGGCGTCGGGACCCCGCCATACATGCCACCCGAGCAGGCGCGCGGCGAGGAGCCCGACGTTCGCGTCGATGTCTACGCGGTCGGCGCGACGCTCTATCACCTCCTCGCCGGCACTCCGCCCTATGGCGACGCCGACGCGAGCGAGGTTCGGCGTGCGCTCGCCGCCGGACCGCCACGCCCGCTCGCCGAGCTCGTGCCCGAGGTTCCCGCCGAGCTGATCGACATCGTCGAGCGTGCGATGGCACGCACGGCCGAGCTGAGATTCGCGAGCGCGCAGGCGCTGGCCGACGAGCTGCGGCGGTTCCAGACCGGCCAGCTCCTGCAGTCGCGCCGCTACACGCTACGCGAGCTCGTCCGGCACTTCGCCCGACGCCATCGCACCGCGATCCGGATCGCGACGAGCGCCGCCGTCGCGCTCGTCGCGATCGGCGTGATCTCGGTGGTCCGCATCGCGCGAGAACGCGATCGCGCCGAGGCCAGCCAGCTGCGTGCGGAACGCGAGCTCCGTCGCGGGCAGGGCATCGTCGCGAGCCGCCTCGCTTCCGATCCGACGCAGCGGCTCGACGCGATCGTGCTCGGCGTGCGCGCGGTCGGCCCGGAGCTCGCCGGCGAAGCACCGGTTCCCGAAGCGCTGCAGGGCTTGCTCGACGCGCTGACCGCGGGTCCGGCGCTCGCTCCATTACCGCACGCCGGCCTGGTCAAGGAGCTGGTGCACACGCGCGATCGCCTGATCGCGATCGTCGACGCCCACGCGCTCGTGGTGTGGGGGCGATCGGGTCGCGAGCTCGCGACGTATCCATCGCAGCTGTCTGATCCGCGCTCGCTCGCGGCCTCGCCCGATGGCAACCGCGTGGTGGCCTGTGGCGCCGATCGAGGCGTCGAGGTGTTCGAGCTCGCGTCCGGGGCGCGGACGATGTTCGAGGCGCGGGCAACGATCGCGGGTTGTGGGTTCCTGCCGGACGGGCAGCTGATCACGGCAGCCGAGGACGTCGTCGTCCGTGATGCGCGCTCGCTCGCGATCACCCGACGGTTCCCGTTGCCCGCCGCCGCAACGGTGATGACGGTTGCGTCGTCGGGCCGCGTCGCCGTGGTCACGCTCGACGGCGGGATGTGGATGTGGTCCGCCGGCAGCGAGCCACGCGTGGTCGCGACCCGCACGCCCGCGAGCTGGATCCGGTTCGAGACCGGCGAACGTCACTTGCTCCACAATGGAGCCGACCAGATCGTACGGGCCTGGCCGGTGCCATCGCTCGACGAGTCGACCGTGCTCTATCGGGCCTCGCGCTCACACCTCGCGACCACGTTCGGGAGCCCCGACGATCGGTACATCGCGATCGGCCTGTTCGATGTCGACCGCTCGCGGCGCTCGGTCATCATCGATCGCTCCTCGCTGCGGTCGATCGAGCTCGCCAGCATCGCGCTGGTGTGGTCATCGGATCCGCGCTGGCTCGTCGCCGATCGGCACGGTCCGATGGACCTGGTCGACGCCGAGACCGGCGGGGTGGTGTTGACACTCGAGGCACATGTCGACGAGCCGATCGCCTCGGTCGACGGCGCACGTCTCGCAACGGCAAGCCGCGATGGCCCGGCATTCCTGTGGGACCTGACCACCGGACGAGCGAGCGGCATGCTGCTCGGTCACACCGAGGAGATCGTCGCGATCGCGCGCTCCCCGTCGGGCGATCGCGTCGTCACCGCGAGCCTCGATGGCACCGCGCGGATCTGGCGGATCGGGGATGGCGCCGAGCAGGTCATCGTCGGTCGCCGCGCAGAGCTCGCGACGGCTGTCTGGCTCGGCGATCGGCGGATCGTCACTGGCGATCTCGCCGGGGTCGTACGCGTATTCGATGCGATGACCGGTGCCGAGCTCGCGAGCCATCGTGCTGGTGCGCCGATCTCGTCGCTCGCGGTGTCGTCGCGAGGCCACCTCGTGGTCGGCTCGCTCGACGGTGGGCTGGCGATCCTCGATCAGCACCTCGCCGCGATCGCCACCGTGCGTGCCGAGGCCGGCGCCGTCACAGCCGTGGGAGTGAGTCCCGACGGCGGGCGTGTGGTGTCCGGCCATGCGGATGGCTCGACGCGGGTGTGGAGCGCTGCGACCGGTGCTCCGCTGGCGCACCGAGCCGACCACGAGCCGCTCGAGCAGGAAGACGATCACGACGGTCCTGCCAACCTCCAGTTCAGCCGGGATGGTGGCCGGATCTTCGTCGGATGTCCCGCCGGTCACACGCTCGTGCTCGATGCGCGAGACCTGTCGATCCTGGCGACCCTCGAGGGCCGCGCTACCGGATCGCTCGATGACCGTCGCCTCGTCACCACGCTCGGTGAAGGTGTGCTCGTCGTGCACGATCTGGTCAGCAAGACGAGCTCGCGACTCGTCGGTCATCACGGCGTGGTGCTGGCGACCGCCGTCTCGCGCGACGGGTTGCAGCTCGCCTCCGCGAGCATCGATGGGACTGCTCGCGTGTGGGACGTGACGACCGGCGTGGCGCGGGTGATCGGCGCGCCTCGCCTCGGTGCCGCGACGACCATCGCGTTCGCTGATCCGGACGGCATCATCGTCGGCTATTCCTCCGGCGCGTTGCGGTGGTACCCCGCGACGCCGAGCGCGACGCTCGCGCTCGCGTGCGCCGTGCTGCACCGGTTCGACCGCAGCGCCGACGTCGCACCTTATTGCGACGATCCGTGAACCGCGAGCGTGCGGACGAAGATCGCGGTGCGATGCCCGGTCGCTCCCTTCATGCCGACCCCGATGTGTGCCGTCTCCATCGTCATCACGAACGGGAAGCGAGCGGCCTCCGCACCGTCGATCGAGACCACGATCTCGCGATGATCCTGGACGACCGAGACGGCGTGCTCGTCGTGTGCTCGCAGGCCGGTGACCGATCGCCAGCCGGCCTTCGTGAAGGCGACGTCGTCATACGCCCAGAACGCGAGCTTGCCCGACTTGATCAGCACGACCCCGCCCGCGACCGTGAGGTGCATCGAGCGTCCGGCTTCCGGACCGAGCCGGCGCCAGGTCACGTCGAGCCGGAACGGTAGTCGGATGGGCTGCTTCGAGATCACCGCCCCTTCGGAGAACCGCCCCGGTGTGGCGTCGGTGTACAGGATGAAGCTTCCAGGGTCGCGACCGACCGTTCGAGCTCCGCGGGTGGTCGTCCAAGTCGGCTCGGCCTCGGCGACCCTCGCAGCGACTGCGATGCCGAGCGCGATGGCGATCGCCACGCTCCTCATGCGAACAGCAGCGGTGAGCGACCGCGGAACCGCTCGCGGAGTCGCGCCTGTCCGGCCCGAACGAGCGCGCGTGCCCGCGCCGCGTCGGTCAGATCGAGCTGCGAGGCGATGTCACCGAAGTCGACGTCGTCGAGCCACAGCCGCAACGCCGCGCTCATCTCGACCGGGAACGTGGTCAGCAGCGCGCGGACCTCGTCGACCAGCTTCGCTATCGTCAGGCGATCGGTCATCGGCGGGCGCATCGCCGGCTCGGGACTGCCGTCGAGTGGGCTCGCATCGGTGTGGAGATCGCGCTTGGTCGGTTCACCCGGCCGCGCCGCAACCCATCCAAGTCGGCGGCGCACGTGATCGCGCGCCGTGAAGTCGACGAGCCGCAGCAGCCAGGCGCGAAATGGCGTGCTCGCCGTATCATCGGGCGCCGGCGGATCGTCCTCGTCGAGCTTGCCGAGCCGGACGACCTCCGCGACCAGATCGTCGTCGTCATCGTCGGGAGCGTTGCGTTTGGGGGTGCCGGAGTGCGACAGGAAGCGCCGCAGATTCGCGTGGTCATCGACCGCGAGCCGCTCGAGCACGTCGACCATTACCGTGCGGGCGTCGTCGTCGCTCGCGAGTCGACACCTGCGCAGCACTCGACTCCCGCGCGCCCAGGCCTCGAGCCGCGGCGCGATCTTCACCATCAGCTGCCGCCACGCATGGACATCACGATCGGTCACGATCTGCCCGACCAGGCCGCGCAGCTCGGCATCGAACGCTTGATCCCACGCCGTCATCAGCAGCCGTGCTTGCTCACGGTGGAGGCATAGTGCGAATCCAGACAATCCTCAAGCCGAGCTTCGGCCCTGCTGCGACTTCGGGATCGATTCGAACGGTCAATCACGTTCGACGACGACGAGATTGTGCTTGCCGGCGGCACTTCGCGGGAGGTCGGGCACGACGTTGACTCGCACGTCGACGGAGGAACCGCGTCATCACGAGCGTGCCGATGACACCCACCGCACGCCCGCCCATGCTCGAGATGACCGTCCAAAGCGCGCCGCGCGCGGCTTGCTGGGCCAGAGACATCTCGCGTCATCGTCACGTGCGGAGCCTCCCAGCGCAACGGCACGAACGAGGGAACGCCGGCGAGAAAGCACGCGGGAGTTCCCTCGGGCCGCCGCCGAAAGTGGGAAAAATGCTGCCGCGCGCACGTGAAGCGACCCCGCCATCGATGCGATGGTCCGCACGTCAGGGACTCGGGGGAGTCTCGTAACCAGGGAGATCCGACGTGACTGAAGCCGAGCTCGATCTGCTGTGCGTGAACACGATCCGGACGCTGAGCATGGACGCGGTCCAGGCCGCAAACTCCGGGCACCCTGGAACCCCGATGGCGCTCGCGCCGGTCGCGTACCAGCTCTGGCAGCGGTTCCTGGACTTCGATCCCAGCGATCCGATCTGGCCGAACCGCGATCGCTTCGTGCTGTCGTGCGGTCACGCGTCGATGCTCCTCTACTCGATGCTTCACCTGTCGCAGACGCGCGCGGTGAATCCAAAGTACGAGCGGCTCGGCTCGCCGAGCGTCTCGCTCGACGACATCAAGACGTTCCGCCAGCTCGATAGCCGCTGCGCCGGTCACCCGGAGTACCGCTGGACCTCGGGCGTCGAGACCACGACCGGTCCACTCGGGCAGGGGCTCGCGACGAGTGTCGGCATGGCGATCGCGCGCCGCTGGCTCGCCGCGCATTTCAACAAGCCCGGCTTCACGCTGTTCGACTACAACGTCTATGCACTCGCGGGCGACGGCTGCATGATGGAGGGCGTGGCCAACGAGGCCGCATCGCTCGCCGGCCACCTCAAGCTGTCCGAGCTGTGCTGGATCTACGACAACAACAAGATCACGATCGAAGGCGAGACCGAGCTCGCGTTCTCCGAGGATGTCGCGACGCGCTTCATCGGCCTCGGCTGGAACGTCACGCGCGTGGGCGATGCGAACGACCTCGAGATGCTCGGGCGCGCGTTCCGCACGTTCCAGGCCACCACCGATCGGCCGACGCTGATCATCGTCGACAGCCACATCGGCTACGGCTCGCAGAAGCAGGGCACGCACCAGGTCCACGGTGCGCCGCTCGGCGAGGCCGACATCAAGCACACCAAGCGGTTCTACGGCTGGCCCGAGGACGCGAAGTTCCTCGTCCCCGAGGGCGTCTACGATCACTTCGCCAAGGGCATGGGCGCGCGCAGCAAGAAGGCGCGCGAGGGCTGGGAGACGATGCTCGCGTCGTACGCGAAGGAGTATCCGGCGCTCGCCGAGGAGAATCGCCGCATGCAGAAGCGCGAGCTCCCCGAGGGTTGGGACAAGGATCTGCCGACGTACAAGCCCGACGCGAAGGGCCTCGCCGGCCGCCAGGCCTCGAGCGAGGTGCTGAACGCGCTCGCGAAGAACTTCCCGTGGCTCATCGGCGGCTCGGCCGACCTCTCGCCGTCGACGCTGACGCGCCTGACCTTCGAGGGTGCGGGCGAGTTCGGTCCACACGAGTTCGGTCGCAACTTGCACTACGGGATTCGCGAGCACGCGATGGCCGCCGCGATGAACGGCCTCGCGCTGAGCAAGATCCGGAACTTCGGCTCGGGGTTCTTCGTGTTCCTCGACTACTGCCGCCCGCCGATCCGGCTCGCGGCGATCATGGAGATTCCGGTCATCCATATCTTCACGCACGACTCGATCGGTGTCGGAGAGGACGGCCCGACACACCAGCCGATCGAGCACCTCGCGACGCTGCGCGCGATCCCGGGTCTCATCACGTTGCGTCCCGGTGACGCGAACGAAGTCGTCGAGGCATGGAAGCTGATCGCCGGGCTTCGCCACCACCCGGTCGCGCTCGTGCTGTCGCGCCAGCCGATGCCGACGCTCGATCGTACGAAGTACGCGTCGGCCGCCGGCGTCCACAAGGGCGCCTACGTGCTCGCCGATTCCCCAGGCGGGGCCCCCGACGTGATCCTGATGGCGACCGGCACCGAGGTGTCGCTCGTCATCGCCGCGCACGAGAAGCTCGTCGCGAGCGGCGTCAAGTCGCGCGTCGTCAGCATGCCGTCGTGGGAGCTGTTCGAGGATCAGGACGAGGCGTACCGCGAGTCGGTGCTGCCCTCGACCGTGACGAACCGCATCGCGGTCGAGTTCGCGTCGTCGTTCGGCTGGGAGCGCTACACCGGCTTCAAGGGCCAGATCATCGCGATGCAGAGCTTCGGTGCATCGGCACCGCTCAAGGAGCTGCAGACGAAGTTCGGGTTCCACCCGGAGAACATCGTCGCGGCCGCACGCGCTCAGCTCGCTCGGGACGCCAAGTAACGGAGCGACGATGCAGATCGGCATGATCGGACTGGGGCGGATGGGCGCCAACATGGCGCGCAGGCTCATGAAGGGCGGGCATACGTGCGTGGTCTACGACCGCAACCCGGAGGCCGTGAAGACGCTCGCCGGCGAAGGGGCCAAGGGGACCGATTCGCTCGGTGCGATGGTCAGCGCGATGGCGAAGCCACGCCACATCTGGGTCATGGTCCCGGCCGGTGCACCGACCGAAGCGACGGTCAGCGAGCTCGGCGAGAAGCTGGAGGCCGGCGACACGATCATCGACGGCGGCAACTCGATGTTCAAGGACGACGTCCGTCGAGCGAAGGCGCTCGCCGCGAAGCAGATCAACTACGTCGATGCCGGCACGAGCGGCGGCGTCTACGGGCTAGAGCGCGGCTACTGCATGATGGTCGGCGGCGACAACGAGACCATCAAGCGCCTGGATCCGATCTTCAAGACGCTGGCTCCGGGCAAGGGCGACGTCGAGCCCACGCCGGGCCGGCAGGCGAGGGGCACCGCCGAGGAGGGCTACCTGCACTGCGGCCCCGTCGGAGCCGGCCACTTCGTCAAGATGATCCACAACGGGATCGAGTACGGCATCATGCAGGCCCTCGCCGAGGGCTTCGACATCATGAAGGGTGCCGCGAACGCGACGGTCGAGGAGCAGCACCGCTACACGCTACCCGTCGCCGACATCGCCGAGGTGTGGCGCCGCGGCAGCGTGCTGTCGTCGTGGCTGATCGATCTGACGGCGAAGGCGCTCGTCGAGGATCCTGCGCTCGAGAAGTTCTCCGGTCACGTCGCCGATTCCGGCGAGGGCCGCTGGACGGTGATGGCGGCGATCGAGGAAGCGGTCCCCGCCGACACGATCGCGGCTGCGTTGTTCACGCGTTTCCGTTCACGCATGGAAGAGTCGTACGCCGAGAAGGTGCTCTCGGCGATGCGCTTCCAGTTCGGCGGCCACGTCGAGCGTCCGACCGGCGGTTGATCGACAGGGGGATGACGGCAAATGGCTGAGGTCAGGAAATTCGATGGCCTCGACGCGCTGAGCCGCGCTGCGGCCGACGAGCTCGTCGCGATCATTCACGAGGCGGTCGACGCCCGCGGTGCGTGCAACATCGCGCTCTCCGGCGGCTCGACGCCGAAGCGGTTGTTCCAGATCCTCGCCGCGATGGGCAAGGAGGCGCTGCCGTGGGATCGGATCCATCTGTGGTGGGGAGACGAGCGGACCGTGGCCCCGGATCACGCCGACTCGAACTACCGCATGACGCGCGAGGCGCTGCTCGATCCACTCGCCCTCGATCCGGCACGCATTCATCGCATCCGCGGTGAAGCGGCCGATCCGGGCGCGGCCGCGCAGGCCTACGAGGACGAGCTCGTGCGCGCGCTCGCCGAGCTACCGCTCAAGGTCCCGGTCTTTGACTACGTGATGCTCGGGATGGGGCCCGATGGACACACCGCGTCGCTGTTCCCGCACACGCCGGCGCTCGCCGAGACGTCGCGCTTCGTCGTCGCGAATCCGGTGGACTCGCCGCTGACGAAGGGGCCGACGACGCGGATCACGCTCACGGCACCCGCGCTCAACGCGGCCCGTCACATCCGATTCCTCGTCGGCGGAGCCGACAAGGCCGAGCCGCTCGCGCAGGTCCTCGAAGGCGCGCGCGCGCCGGACACGTATCCATCGCAGCTGATCGAGCCGTCACATGGTGGCAACCTCGTGTGGTTCGTCGACGACGCGGCTGCGCGACTGCTCGAGAAAGGCACTTCATGATCCTGGCCGGTGATGTCGGAGGTACCAAGACCGTGCTCGCGCTGTGCGACGCGAGTGGTGGAGGGGTGCGCGTCGCTCGGTCGGCGGTGTTCCTGGGGGCGGAGTTCGATTCGTTCGAGAAGATCCTCGATCAGTTCCTGCGCGAGCGTGACACCGAGGCGCTCCACGGCGCCTGCTTCGGCGTCGCGGGCCCCGTCGCCGACGGCGTCGCGAAGATCACGAACTTGCCGTGGACGATCGATGCGCGCGCTCTCTCGAAGCGGTTCGGCGGGATCAGCGTCACGCTGATCAACGATCTGCAGGCCACCGCGCTCGGCGCGCTCGTCGTGCCGGCCGATGCGTTCGCCGTGCTGCAGGCCGCGTCGGCACCTGCGAGTACTGGCTCGATTGGCGGCTCACACGGCACGATCGCGGTCATCGCGCCCGGCACCGGCCTCGGCGAGGCGACGCTCGTGTGGGACGGCACTCGCTATCGCGCCCTGCCGTCCGAGGGTGGTCACGCAGACTTCGCGCCCACCACCGACGAGGAGATCGAGCTGCTCCGCTATCTCCGCGAGCGCTACGGCGGTCACGTCAGCTACGAGCGCGTGCTCTCCGGTGACGGCCTCGGCGATCTCTACGCGTTCGTCCGTGCGACCACCGGCACGAAGGAGCCGACGTGGCTCGCCCAGAAGATCGCCGCGGGCGATCGCAACGCGGCGATCGCGAGTGCCGCACTCGAGAAGACCGACGACGCGTGCATCCGCGCGCTCGAGATGTTCGCCGAGATCCTCGGCGCCGAGTCCGGCAACCTCGCGCTCCGCGTGGTCGCCACCGGCGGCGTCGTGATCGGGGGTGGCATTCCTCCGAAGCTGCTTCCCGCCCTCCAGAGCGGCGCCCTGATCAGGCGCTTCAACGACAAAGGGCGGTTCTCGGACTGGACCCGCACGCTCGGAGTGCGCGTCACGCTCGAACCGCGCGCGGCGCTACTCGGCGCCGCTCACTACGTAGCCACCAGCAACTAAGGACCATCGCCCATGACCGAACCGACCCGGCCCGATCGATCCCCGCCACCGGCCACGACTCCGCCGCCTTCGACCGATCACTCGTCCGTCATCGGCGAGATCCTCGGCGATGTCTCGACCAAGAAGCGACGCCCCGATCCGGTCGCCGTCGTGATCTTCGGCGCGACCGGCGACCTCACCGGCCGCAAGCTGGCACCGGCCCTGCTCAACGTGATGCTCGACAAGGCGATGACCGATCCGACGGTCATCATCGGCGTCAGTCGCCGCAAGATGCCCATCCCGGAGTTCGCCGAGAAGCTCAAGGGCCCGGTCGCGCAGCACTCGCGTCAGAAGTTCGAGCCCGCGCAGTGGGACAAGTTCGCCGGGATGCTCGACTACGTCGGCGGTGAGTTCTCCGACGACGCGACGTACGTCGAGCTCAAGGCGCGCCTCGAGGTGGCCAAGACGAAGGGCACGAAGGGCAAGGTCTTCTACCTGTCGACGCCGCCGGCCGCGTTCCCGGTCATCCTGCAGAAGCTCCAGCAGCACGGCCTGATCGAGCGCAAGGTGCAGGGCGGATCCGGACCGTCGTGTCGCGTGATCGTCGAGAAGCCGTTCGGCCACGACCTCGCCACCGCGCGCGCGCTCAACGAGATGATCGGCACGTACCTCCACGAGAGCCAGATCTATCGGATCGATCACTACCTCGGGAAAGAGACCGTCCAGAACATCTTGGTGCTGCGCTTTGGCAACTCGATCTTCGAGCCGCTGTGGAACCGCAACCACATCGAGTACGTCGAGATCACCGCGGCCGAGTCGATCGGCATCGAGGGTCGCGGCGCGTTCTACGAGGAGACCGGTGTCGTTCGCGACATCATCCAGAACCACCTGCTCCAGGTGATGTCGCTCGTCACGATGGAGGTCCCGGCCTCGTTCCAGGCCGACGACATCCGCGACGAGAAATCGCAGGTCCTGCGCTCGGTCCGGGCGTTGACGCTCAACGAGGTCGCGAACGATTGCGTGCGCGGTCAGTACCGCGGCTACCGCGACGAGAACGGCGTCGCCCGGGACTCGCAGCAGTGCACGTACGCCGCGATGAAGTTCATGATCGATAGCTGGCGCTGGATGGGCGTCCCGTTCTACATGCGCGCCGGCAAGAAGCTCGCGGAGCGCCTCACCGAGGTGAACATCCACTTCAAGAGCGTGCCCCTCGTCCTGTTCAAGGACGAGGCAGCCGGCTCGGTGCTCCAGCACGCGGTGCTCACGCTGCGCATCCAGCCGCACGAAGGCATCTCGCTCCGCTTCGTCGCCAAGGTCCCCGGCGAGAACATCAACGTCGGCAACGTGCTCATGACGATGAACTACGCCGAGGCATTCAACCGCCCGATCTCGGAGGCCTACGAGCGCCTCTTGCTCGACTGCATGCGCGGCGACGCGACGCTGTTCAACCGCCGTGACTCCGTCGATCGCGCGTGGGAGCTGATCCAGCCGGTGCTCCAGGTGTGGGAGGCCACGCCGGGCGTAAACTTCTACGAGCCGGGCAGCCCGGGGCCCGTTGCCGCCGACGACATGCTCAAGCGACACGGTCACGCGTGGCGCGAGCTCGTCAAGCCGCAGTAGTAGTCGCTAGCGACGCAGCCCTCGGACTCGCGCACGCGCGGCCGCGACCTCCTGCTCGCCCATCCTACCGATCAGATCGAGCGACACGCGCTGGACGTTGCCGGTCGCCGCATCGCGCGCGCTGACCTGCAGGATGCCGGAGGTATCGAGCATGAACGACACCTCGATCGAGACTCCGCCACGCGGACCGAACGGAAGATCCTGGAGGACGATGTCGCCGAGGATGACGTTCGTATCGAGCCCGAGCGCGCCCATCGGCTGGCGAATCAGGAGCTGCTCGAGCGTCGCGGCTTGCAGCGCCGCGCCGATCGCGACGGCGTCCTCGGGGCTCACGTCCGTTCGCGCCGCCTTCTCGAAGAACGCCGCGACTCGATTGCGGATGTACGGAATCCTCGTCGTGCCTCCGACGAGGATCACGTCGGCGACGCGCTCCATCTTGATCCCGGCGATCGAGAGGGCATCCCTCGTCACCGAGAATGTGCGCTCGACGAGGTCGGCGATGGTCGAGATGAACTCGTCGCGCGTGAACTCGATCTTAAAGTTCAGCGGCTTGCCGCCGAGGTCGGCGATGTGGACGATCGCGTGCGGGTTGTTCGACAGCTCGATCTTCGTCTGCTCCGCGAGGCCGCGCAGCCTCATCATCGCGGCGGTGTTGTCCCGTAGATCGAGGCGGTGCTCGGTGATGATCTTCGCGAGCATCCGGTCGACCAGGCGCTCGTCGAGATCATCGCCGCCGAGGAACGAGTCGCCTGCGGTCCCGAGGACCGAGTAGACCTGGTCCTCGAGCTTCATGATAGTGATGTCGAACGTGCCACCGCCGAAGTCGTAGACCGCGATGATCTCGTGGAGCCTTCGCGTGTTCCCGTACGCGAGCGCCGCAGCGGTCGGCTCGTTCAGCACGCGCACGACGGTGAGCCCCGCGATCGCGCCCGCGCTCGCCGTCGCGGAGCGCTGGGCGTCGTTGAAGCTCGCGGGCACCGTCACCACCGCATGGTTGACGTTGCGGCCGATCCGCGCGCTCGCGACGCCCCGCAGGTGGTCGAGCATGATCGCCGAGAGCTCGGTCGGTGCGAACTCGCCGGCCCGCGTCGCGATCAACGGCAGCTGGTTCGGTCCGTCCGTGATCGTGAACGGCACCCGCGAGCGCGCCTGCCGGACCGCCAGCGAGCCGGAGCTCTGGCCCATGAGCCGCTTGAACGAGTAGATCGTGTTCTCGGGATCGATGATCTTGCGCTGCTTCGCGGCGGCCCCGACGACCACGCCGCCGACGACCGTGCCGTCCATGAACGACACGACCGACGGATGGATCGTGGTGCCGTCGGTGTCCGCGAGGACCGACACCTTTCCAAGCTCGTCCTCCCACGCCACGACGGAGTTCGAGGTTCCAAGGTCGATGCCAACGATCGCTTCGCTCACTGCCGTCACCAACGTCGCACGAAAGCCAGGAGCCCAAACAGATCGCGGGGTTCGATCGGAAAAACTCCTGAAACCGGGCCGCAGGGTTGGTGTCACACCCGACGTGATCCGCCGTCACGTGCTCGCCGCGATCGCCAAGGGGGTTGCGGCGGGAGACGAGGATGCGGCACGCGCGGCGCTCGGTCGGATCGACTGGGTGCTCCGCGGGCGCGCGCGACGGCGGCTCAACCAGGCGCTGATCGATGCGGCGCTCGCGACGAGCGTCTTCGATGCCGAGGATCCGGTGGCGACCCGGCACCTGTTGCGGGCGGCGGCCCTGATCCTGCGGCGGCGCACCGACGTGGAGCCGACGGATCGCGACCGGGTTGCCGCCGTGTATGCAGAGACCGCGGTGATCGCGGCCCCCAGCCTCCCGATCGCGTCGATCGTGGCCGCGATCCTCGTGCTCACGATGGCGACCGCCGTCGGAGCAGCGGCGGTCATGGTGTCCGATGCACCGCCGCGGCTCGGCACCGCCACGCGGCCGAGCCCGCCTCCGCCGATCGGCGCCTATCGCGATGGGGGAGCTCCCACCCGCGATCCAGCGATCGAGCAGGCGCTGATCGAGTTGCCTCGCGTGGTAGCCGAGCGCCGCGGACCTCGCGAGCCGCTCGCGTTCGCGCGTCACGAGGCCGTCGCCGCGGCGTGGCGCGACCTGGTCGACAGCCTCGACCGCTTCGATACGAACGACACCAGGTTCCGCGACTCGGTGAGTGATCTCCGCACCTACGTGCAGGTGCTCTCGGATCAGCTTGCCGCCGCGGGGCTCGGGTACTTCGTCGATCTCGAGGTCACCGCACGCCGCGAGCCGGCGATCGCGGTCTATCGAGTCGAGAAGGTGACGTTCGTGCGCGCCGATCGCGACCGCGTGCGCGTGCTCGATGGCCGGCGCCTCGCGCCGGTCGAGGCGATCCGGCCCGTGCTCGGGATGAAGCCCGAGGGCCTGAACGATCCGGTGGTCGTACTCGACCAGATCGACGACCACGTCAAGACCCAGCTCGTGCCGGTCCTCGACGGGATGCCGTACGCCCTCACCGACGACTGGTGGGCGCGGACGGCGCGCGGGCGAGCGGCATCCTCGGCGGCCGGTCGAGCCGTGCGTCGCGAGCTCTCGGTGCTCGCGGGCTCGCGAGACCGGGCGAGCGTGCAGATCCGGAAGCACCTGCTCTCATCGGTGCGTCACCACGAGGCCCAGCACGGGTTCGAGCAGGAGCGAGTCCCGAGCCATCCCGAGGTGCTCGCGGCGTTCGTCGGTCCGATCCGCGACACCCACGGCCGCGCGAACCCGAGCGCCGTCCGGGCACGCAACGAGCTCTCGGCGTACACGAGCCAGATCGCGAGCGACATGTGGCTCCCTCAGGTCGTGTTGTGGAACCTGTCGCGAAACGCGTTCCAGAGCTCGCGGCGCGGAACCGCGGAGTCGTTCGCGGCGGTGATCATCATCGAAGGGCTGGCACGCCAGCTGAAGATTCCGTCGCCCGGGCCGGTGATCCACGGCGGCGAGATCGATCGCGATCGGCTGTCCGCCCTGGTGGCCCCGATCGCGTCGAGGCCGACGATCGAGCTGCGCTCGGCCGCGGCCCGCCTGTGGGCAGAGCTGTTCGACGAGCCGCTCGTGCGTCTGGTCGATGACGTGTTCGGCGAGTAGCATCGCGGGGAATGGACCCACTCTCGACGACGCTGCCCCCAGGCGACGTATTCGGCGGGCTCGCGTCTCCGCGGATCGAGGATCGCGACAATGCCACCCGGCTGGCGGTCGCGATGGGGACCGCGGTCTCGCAGCGGCTGTTGCAGTGGGACGACGCGCCGCCCTCGAATCGCGCGCGCCGGCTGTGGGCGTACATGGGCATCCACCTGCGACGAGCGGAGGCCGCGATTCGCCAGCCGCGCAGCTTCGATCTGCGACACGAGGGCACCGTCGCGTCCGCACTCGAAGTGCTCGCCCATCGCCACGGCGTGCTGGTGGCAAAGGATCTTCCGGCCGAGGCCGAGGCACCGGTGGCGCTCGCGCTGTCCAGTACCACCCTCCTGGCCGCGCTCGACGAGGCGTGCGGCCAGGCGAGCTGTCGCGGGGGGCAACGTGCACGCGGCGAGCTCGCGGCCCACACCGGTGCGGAGCCGCGGTATCCGTCCGCCTACCACGGGCCCGTGCGCGTCCGGGTGATCGAGATCCGTACCGTGCGAACCACGGACTTCGCGACCTCGCACGCGAGCGCGCAGGTGCGCCTGCGCGTCGACTGGGAGTGGCCGGTCACGCCGCTGTCGTCGGTCGCGATCCAGCTCGACGGAGAGCCGCGCGTCTACGAGGCGACCCCCGTCGGGACGGTCGTGAATGTCGGCGTGGTCGCGGAGCTCGTCGTGGAGCTCGAGCCGAGGTCACCGCTCGTCATCGCCGGCACGGTGTCTTCGACGTTCGATGGCGCGTACGACGACGTGCGGCTGACGGTACCGGGCTCGATCGAGGTCCACGGCCTCGCGGCCAGCACGGTTGCGGGCGATGGCGGCTGCCAGCTCGTCCTCGAGACGCGCGATCCGATTCGCGTGCGTGGCGACGTCGGAGGTCTCGGGCTATCGCCCGTGGTGCTCGCGATCGACACCCATGGCGAGGAAGGCATCCCGCAGGTGCATCGCGTTCGCACCGTCGGTGGAGCGCTCGGGGCCGAGCGCTGGGGGCTGAAGTTTCGCGACGGCTTCGGATCGATCGCCGAGCTGCGCCTGCGCGTCGCTGCACCGCCGATCCGCGCGACGTTTCCGTTCGTGGTGCCGCCGATCGTCCTACCGTGACGCGCGCCGAGCAGGCTGCTTGGCCGGTCGCTTCGGCTTCGACGGCATCGGGACCGTGGTCAGCGTCGCGACGAGCTTCTTGGGTGCCTGTGCACGGTAGCTCTCGTCGATCCACGCCTTGAGCATCTCGATCGGCGGCTCCTCGTCGGTAAACGACGCCGAGACCCAGCCGGACTTGCCGAGGCCATACCCGGTCGGCTTGCAGAACGGCAACATCAGTGCGACTTCGCACGACCGAGGGAGCTTGCACGAGATGTTCAGCGGCTCACCTTCGAGGCTGAGATAGGCAAACGTCTTGTCCTTGACCGCGAGGTCGAGGTGACCGGGCCACGGACTCTTCGTGTGCGCACCTGGATACGCCAGCCCGTAGGCCCGTAGCTCCCTGAGGATCGCGTCGGTAGGCGCTGGCTTCTGCTTGGCCCTGGGCATGGCGCAGCAAGTCTACGTGAGACGTCTTACGTCCGGGCGTCTCACGGGAAAACCCCTATGCGTGCAAGCCTCTGGGGTCACCACACGATCCATCCTGTTAGCAGACCCACAATGATCTGGATCGTTGATGAGTTGTCCCAAATACCGCCTCATAGGGGATGCTCGCCGGCCCGGACCCCGCACGCGAAATCGGCGACGGGCGGGTGGGTGACGAGCCCTGGGGGAAGACGCTCGCATCGTTCGCGCTCCGGCGCTCGAGCGGTGAGCTCGTCGTCACCGCCGATGACGGCAAGCAATACCGGATCGCGTTTACCGACGGCGTCGTGGTCGCGGCCAGCTCACCGCTGGCGGCAGACTCGGTCGCACGCATCGCGCTCACCAGCCACCTCGTCTCGTCGACGCAGGTCGCGGCGATCTCGAAGCGCGTCACGGCTGCGTCCGATCGCGACGAGATCGAGGTGGTCGCCGAGACCGCGCGGCTCTCGGTGGAGCACGCCGTTCGGCTCCGCAAGCGCGTCATCACCCAGCGTGCGGCGCGCACGTTCTCGGTCGATCGCGGTGGCTACCGGTTCGGAGACCCTCTCTCGCTGCCCGTGATCTCGGGGATCGACGTCGACATCCGCGCCGCGATCTACCTCGGCGTGCACCTGAACCTGTCGGAGTCGCGGCTCGCCGAGGACATCCGCAAGCTCGGCTCGCGGTTCACGCTCGACGCGAACGCCGATCTGTCGCGCTTCGGGTTCACGGACGTCGAGGAGCCGATCATCGAATCGCTGCGTGCCGGCGCGAGCATCCCCGAGCTCGACGCGAGACATCGCGACATCGTGCCCCGCACGGCGCAGGCGATCGTCTACGCGCTCGTCTCGTGCGGCGCATGCACGGTCACGACGGCCGCGGTGGAGGCTCCGGTGCGTACCAGCTCGATCACGGAGCTCGAGTCGCGTGTGAAGACGACCACGTGGAAGGCGCCGCTCGCGCGCGAGGTGAGCACGCCCCGCGAGCCGACGCGCACGACCGGGCTCGGGGGTGCGAGGACGAAGGCGCAATCCGAAGCGCCGGTGGTCTCGCGGACGATCACCCCGCGGCGCAACGCGTTCGCCGTGCGCGAGACGATCGCGCAGGGCCTCGCGCTGGTCGATGCAGGCGCCGACCACTTCACGCTGCTCGGGGTCTCGGCCGACGCGCCGCTCGACGTGATCCGCTCCGCCTACGTCGGCCTCGCGTGTCAGCTCCACCGCGACAAGCTCCCGCTGCTCGACGAGGAAACGGCCCACGCGGCCCACCGGTTATTCGCCAGCGTCAATGCCTCGTTCGGCATCCTCTGCGATCCGGCGCGCCGCGCCGAGTACGCGGCCTCGCTGCTGCAGCCGCGGGTCGCGGAGCCGGCTCGCACGGTTCGCACCGGTCGGGCTCCTGCGGGATCGGAAGCGCCGGCCGACCGCAGGATCGACAACGCGGTCCTCGCGGACGAGGCGTTTCGCCGCGGCCTGCTCGCGCTGAAGCGCGAGGACCTCCCGAGCGCCATCGAGGAGCTGATGCGGGCGACCGAGCTCTCACCACACGCTGTCGACCACGCCGCGATGCTCGCCTGGGCTCGGTTCTGCGCGGCGTCGGACAAGCGTGCGGTCGCCTCGGAGGTCCGCAAGGTGCTGCAGACCGCGATCCTCAAGTCGCCCAAGCCGATGACCGCCCAGTTCTACCTCGGCCGCGTCGAGCGCATCCTCGGCCGCGTCCACGAGGCGCTCCATCACTTCCGAGAGGTGCTCGAGATCGAGCCCGGTCACGTCGACGCGGCCACCGAGATCCGCATGCTCGAGCCGCGCGCGGCCAACGATCGACGCGCGCGCCGCTGAGCGGCTCCGTCACCGCGATCGACGGTGCGACCACGTCGTGACCTCGACATCGGATATCGTCGGGCATGGCTCGCGCATGCCTCCTGGCCATCGCCTTCGTTTTCGCCACGCCGGCTCCGGTGCGCGCCGATGCCACGCGGACGCAGGCCGCGATGGAGGAGTACTTCGCCGGCGAGCAGCGCGGCGGCTTCGTGCTCGTCGGGATGGGTGGGGCAGGACTCGCCGCCGGTGGCCTGCTCTACGCCGAGGGGTCCGACACCGCAAAGGGCGCGTCGTACCCGCTGCTCGGCATCGGGCTCGCGCACGTCGCCGCCGGCATCTTCGTCCACGTGTCGTCGAGCCGGCGCATCCACAAGTTCCGTGATCAGATCACGAAGGACTCGCGCGCGTTCGTCACGGTCGAGCGCCCACGGATGAAGGGCGTGTCGACGCAGTTCTTCGTCCTGAAGATCGCCGAGGTCGCGCTGATCGCGGGCGGCCTGACGATGGCGGGCATCGGCCACGAGACCGAGCGGCCGCAACTGAAGGGTGCCGGCATCGCGCTCGCCGCCGAGCTGGCGGCCACGCTCGTGTTCGACATCGTCGCCGCGCGCCGCGCCCATCGCTATCGCGCCGCGCTCGGTGCGCTCGACGTCCAGGCCGGCATCGATCCGCTCACCGGCGGGCCGATCGCATTCCTGGTGCACCGCGGCCGGTTCTAGTTTGTACCAGCGCGGGCAAATACGCCTTGGCGCGAGCGACGCTCGGCACAACCGGCGAGGTCGATCTTCGTCGACCCGATTCGTCGGACTTCCGTCCGACAAGATTCAACCGTCAAAGAGAACGCCAGGGTCGCGACAAGACTCCAGCAGGAACGCCACCAGAAGAATGTGTTTCGGGCCGCCTTGGTGCGCGTAGCTGTCGTGAAGATCTCTTCTGGCGTTCTTGCGGGCGGCTTGTGGCGACCCTGGCGTTCCTTCTGGATGTCGAGATTGGGCCTCGAACCGAGAGTGGTCTGAGCGAATCGAGTGCTCGCGCAAACGCTATGTGAGCGGAAAGCGTCCATCGATCACCATCGATCGGCTGACCGCCCGCCTCGAACGGCGCTTAACCCAACGATGGTCGCGCGCCGCACTTGCGATCGCGTGAGCTGCGTCGCGCACGCGGGCGACGAGCGCCTCACCGTCCGGAACGTTCATCGACGATCGCAACAAGACCCGCGGGTCGGCGACCGTCGAGCTCACCGAGTCCTGGTGACCCGGGAGCGAGTCATCCGCGATCGCGGAGGCTCGACGACCATGGCGTTGCGTCCTCCGCGATCACGGAGAATCTCGCCGAGATCGCGTCGTCAACCACGACCGCATGGCGAAGTCATCGTGGGTGCATGCTAAGACGCCGCTACCCATGGCCGATCCGACTCCCGAAGACCGCCGAACACTCGGCGAGCGCGCCGCCAGGCAGCTCTCCAACACGACGAAGACGCCACCGCAGTGGGTTGGCGTCACTCCGCGCTGGCTCGTCCAGCTGTTGCCGTGGACGCCGGTCGAGGCCGGCGTGTACCGCATCAACCGCGTCGTGAACGACAAGTTCGGCGTCGATTGCTCGCCCGATGACGGCGAGGATCGCGCGCTCGGCCGGGTCAAGTACGAGGAGAAGCCGCGCGAGTACGTGCTGAGCACGTGCACCACGACCATCGAGGTCCACACGCGCGTCTCCGATCTGTTTCGCAGCCCGATGGATCAGGTCAAGGAGCAGCTGACTGTCGCCATCGAGAAGATCAAGGAGAAGCAAGAAGACGAGCTCGTCAACAACGGCTCGTACGGCTTGCTCAACAGCGTGCACGACAGCATGCGCGTGAAGCCGCGCGGCGGCGCTCCGACGCCCGACGATCTCGACGAGCTGATCGCGCGCGTCTGGAAGGAGCCGGCATTCTTCCTCGCGCACCCGCGAGCGATCGCCGCGTTCGGTCGCGAGTGTACGCGGCGCGGCGTTCCACCCCCGACGGTGACGCTGTTCGGTACGCCGATGATGACGTGGCGCGGGCTACCGCTCGTGCCGAGCGACAAGCTCCACATCAGCGGCAAGAAGACCGACATCTTGCTCATGCGCACCGGTGAGAAGAAGCGCGGCGTGATCGGGCTGTTCCAGCCGGGCATCCAGGGCGAGGTCAGCCCGAGCCTGTCGATCCGGTTCATGGGGATCAACCAGAGGGGCGCCGCCGCCTATCTGATCTCGCTCTATTGCTCTGCGGCCGTGATGACCGAGGATGCAGTCGGTGTGCTCGAAGGGGTCGAAGTCGACCGGTACCATGAGTACGGATGATCCATCGGGCTACGTGCCACCACACGAGCTCCGCGGACCGCTGTCGACGGTGACCGATCGTCCGAGCGGCGGGGTTCCCGACGCGCCGGGTCCGAACCTCGCGACCACGTCGAGCCCTGGGCTCGCGACGGCCGCGCTGGCGTCGCCGCTCGGCCCGACGCTGCCCTCCGACGATCCGAGCTCGTTCACGCTCGTGCTCGCGCGCATGGCGGGCGAGCTGTTCGGTGGTGCCTCCGTCATCCCGGTCCCGATGGTGCCGGCGAACATGCTGACCACGACCGGGCTCTCCGCGCCCGGCTCGCCTGGAATCGCGCCGCAGCTCGTTCCGACCATGCCGGGTCACTCCAGCGTGCCGACCGATCCGGTGACGCCCTCGCTGGTCGCGGCGACCGGCAACGGCGGCGCTCCCAGCCCCGACGCGGCGGGCATCCCGTCGAGCGGCTCGATCCCGAATTCGGGCGTTCCTCCACTCGGTGGTGGGAGCTCCGCCTGGGGCCTGCCGACCGGGCTCGGCTCGTCCAGTCCGACGAATGGCATGAGCTCGGCGTGGGGCGCCCCTGCGGCGCCCGCACAGCCGACCGGTGCACCGACCGGTGGCGCCACGCCCGCGTATTCCTCATCGGTGCAGCCGAGCGGCGGCACGGGCGAACCCGGAGTCGCGGCACCACCGCTGGGTGGTTCGGCAGGCTCCGAGTCGCCATTCGACGTCTCGTCGTTCGATGTTCCGCTGTTCGGCGACGGCCAGCCGACGAACGTGATGGCAATGCCCGAGGCCTTCCGCATGCCGGTGATCGAGGGCCAGGCGTTCGACGCCACTCCGTACTGGATGCCGGACAGCACCGTCTCCAGCCTCGAGCCCGGCGCGGCACCGAACGAGCCCGCGATCCGCGAGGGAGGCGGCACCGCGTTCGATCCGTACATCGTGCGGCGCGACTTCCCGATCCTCGACGAGCGCGTGCACGGCGGCAAGCGCCTCGTCTGGCTCGACAACGCGGCCACGACGCAGAAGCCGCGCGCCGTGATCGATCGGCTCACGCAGTTCTACGAGCACGAGAACTCGAACGTCCACCGTGCGGCTCACGTGCTCGCGGCGCGCGCGACCGATGCGTACGAGAGTGCGCGCGAGACGACGCGGAAGTTCCTGAACGCGTCGTCCACGAGCGAGATCATCTTCGTGCGCGGCGCGACCGAGGGCATCAACCTGATCGCGCAGAGCTGGGGCCGGCGCAACGTCGAGGAAGGTGACGAGATCGTGCTGACGCACCTCGAGCACCACGCGAACATCGTGCCGTGGCAACAGCTGTGTGCCGAGCAGGGCGCGCGGCTCCGCATCGCACCGGTCGACGATCGCGGCGACGTGATCCTCGAAGAGTACGAGCGACTGATGAGCTCGCGTACGCGGCTCGTCTCGTTCACGCAGGTGTCGAACGCGCTCGGCACGATCACGCCCGCGCGAGAGATGATCGAGATCGCGCATCGCCACGGCGCGACGGTGCTGCTCGATGGTGCGCAGGCTGTCTCGCACATGCATGTCGATGTACAGGCCCTCGACTGCGACTTCTACGTGTTCTCTGGACACAAGGTGTTCGCGCCGACCGGCATCGGTGCCGTGTTCGGCAAGCGCGAGGTCCTCGAGGCGATGCCGCCGTGGCAGGGCGGCGGCAACATGATCGAGGACGTGACGTTCGAGCGTACGAGGTACCAGCCGCCGCCGGGACGGTTCGAAGCCGGCACCGGCAACATCGCGGATGCGGCGGGCATGGGGGCCGCGCTCGACTACATCATGCGAATCGGCATGAACCAGATCGATCGGTACGAGCACGAGCTGATGGTCTATGCGACCGAGCGGCTCGCGACGGTTCCTGGGCTCCGGATGATCGGGACCTCTCCGAACAAGGCCGGCGTGCTGTCGTTCGTGCTCGATGGCCAGCGCACGGAGGACGTGGGGGCGGCCCTGGACAAGGACGGGATCGCCGTCCGCTCCGGCCATCACTGTGCGCAGCCGATCCTGCGCCGGTTCGGGCTGGAGAGCAGCGTCCGTGCATCGCTCGCTTTCTATAATATTTCCGAGGATGTAGACGCTCTGATCGACGCCTTGATGCGGCTCCAGACGCACCGCAGGTCGATCTGACCGCAGGGCGCCGCTAAAACAGACCCTTGTCTCAGATGACGGTTTCCGTTATAACGGAAACATCATGGTTCAGACGATCAACACCGCCGAGCTGGTCGAGCTCCTGGCGAACCAGCAGGTGGATCTCGTTGACGTCCGCGACCACCAGGAGTGGCAGAGCGGCCACATCCCCGGTTCCCGGGTGATTCCGCTCGAGGTGTTCCGCGCCGATCCGGATGCGGCGATCTCGCACGGATCGATCATCGTCTTTGTCTGTGCCAAGGGCATTCGCAGCATGACCGCTGCGAAGCTTGCCGAGCGGTTTGGCTACGCGAACATCTACAACCTGGAAGGCGGCTCGAAGGAGTGGGCGAGCGCGGGGCTGCCACTGGTGGTTCTGGAGCGCGTCGCCGCCTGAATGGTGAAACCGGCGCCGGATCCGGAACGCGGACCGGTCGCGTGCGTATTGTCGCTGGATGGCCACCAAGCCCGCGTCGCAGAAGACGATCAAGTCGTTCTTCAAGCTGATCAGCCTCGATCTCGCGCCGAAGGTGAAGGCCGAGCTCGAGCGTGGCCTCGATCCGAACGTGGTGTTCGATCTCGACGGCTACGGCACGCAGACGGCGCTGATGTACGCGCTCGATCGCCAGCAGGACGCATGCGTGCGCGTGTTACTCGCGGCGGATGCGGACGTGAAGGCCAGGGGTGGTCGTGGCGACACGGCGCTGCACGAGGTCAAGGATGTCGGCTTCGCGAAGGACCTGATCGAGCGCGGCGCGGACGTCAACGCGAAGTCCGATAGCGGCCAAACCCCGCTCCACGAGGCGTGCCAGCGCAAGGACCGCGAGCTCGCGGCGCTGTTGCTCCAGCACGGCGCGAAGGTCGACGCCGAGGACGCTGAGGGCAGGACGCCGTATGCCGGCGCGATGGACGCGGGGGTGCGTAGGCTGCTCAAGCAGCACGGCGCGAAGGGATTCGGCGCCGGCGGCGGCAAGGTGCTGAAGCCGACGAGCTCGAAGGCGAAGTGGAAGGATGTGAGCGTCGCTCGCGGCGCGATCGGGATCGATCGCGAGGGCAACGTCTGGCTCGCCGGCTACGCGGGGGTGTTTCGCTTCGACGGCACCGAGCTCACTCGCTTTGTCTTCGAGGAGAGCATGGCGTTCGACAGCATCGGCGCCGGGCCCGACGGGGTGGTCTTCTTCGCGACGAACTGGGGCTTGCTCCGGCTGGCCGGCGGGAAGTTCACGCTGTTCAGCTCGGAGGACTCCGAGCTGTTCGACCATCACATCGTGTACATGCGGACGAGCCCCGAAGGGTTCCCGCACATGCTCTCGTACGAAGCCGAAGCCGAACACAAGCACATCTCGATCTTCGACGGCGAGAGCTTCACGCTGTTGTCGCCGGGCAAGGACTTCCCCGACGGCCTCGCGATCCAGTGTCTCGCGTTCGACAAGACCGGCAAGCTCGTGATCGGCGCCGACGGGGCACTCGCGGTTCACCGCGATGACGACTGGAAGGTGATCGAGCACTTCGATCGCGAACAGACGTTCGCGCCGCACGTCTACGACATCGCCGCCGACGGTGACACGCTCTGGATCGGGACCTCGTCGGGCGTGTACGAGTACTCCGGCGGGCAGTTCACGCGCCACAAGACCGCGAACCTCGCGAAGTCCGTCTGCAGCGATGGCGAGACCGTGTGGATCGGACTGTCGTACGGCGGGCTCGGGCGGCTGCGCGACGGCACGCTCACCGTGTTCACCGAGCAGAGCTCGGCGTTGCCGGGCGACGACGTCGAACAGGTCGTGCTCGGCAAGGACGGCACGCTGTGGGCTCGCGCGAGAGAGGTCGTCCGCGTGCGCGACGGCGAGCTCGAGCAGATGTCCGGCGAGCCGCCGGAGAAGCAGGCGGCGAAGCCGTTGGCGAAGCGGAAGCTCCTGCCATTTCCCGGCAAACCGATCGTCGCGCGCGCGAAGCTCCCCAAGAACGCGGTCGACGTGATCAACCAGGCGAAGCTCGCGAGCGTCCACGCCGACCAGCTGCTCGCCGTGGTGCGGCCCGCGATCGCGTTCGATTGCGTGAAGTACAAGACCGTCGACGTCGGCGCGTCCAAGTTCGGCGGGCGGCCGGATCTGCCGCCGAAGCTGGCGTGGCCGAGCTTCGATTCCGACGAGGATCGCCTGCTGCCGTTCGTGCTCCAGTTCAACCTTGCCGACCTGCACCCGCTCGACAAGGAGGGCCTCCTGCCGCCGAAAGGGATGCTGTACTTCTTCTCCGATACCAGCCCCGACGAGCTGACCGACACGAAGGTGCTCTACACCGAGCTTCCACCGGCGAAGCTCGTCCGTCGCGAGTACCCGGAGGATCTCGTCGATCGCGCGAAGCAGGTCGACTTCATCGCGCAGGTGCCCGAGTACAAGGTCGAGCTGTATTCGGTGCTGACGCTGCCGTCGCGCGAGTTCCTGGGTGCCCGCGTCGAGTGGGCCGAGGACGACGACGAGGGGTTGCAGGAGCTCCGCGCTGCGCTCGTGAAGCTCGCGAACAAGAAGCTCCCGCAGGAGTGCTCGCGCTTGCTCGGGTGGCCCGACAGCGTCCAGGGCGACGTCATCGAGACCACCGACGCCATCTCGTTGCTCCAGCTCAACGGCTACGAGCTGTCACCGAAGGGCATCGAGAAGGTCTTCGAGCACTGGTGCAGCGACGGCTTGATCCACTTCGTGATCGACGCGAAGTCGCTCGCGAAGAAGCAGTTCGACAAGGCCGAAGGCTCGATGGCCTATACGTGATGGCGGAGTCCGCCAAGCGCGTGCCAGGGCCGCGCTTGCGCTGGTGTCGGCGCCATGCAGGCTCCTCCCGGCAAGCTGGTCCTCGCGATCCTGATTGCCGCCTCGACGGCCCATGCGGCGCCGTCGACGAACCTCGAGCGGGCGGTCAGAGATGTTCGCGTACATCGCCGAGCTCGAGCGCGAGCTCGCCGAGCTCGACAAGGCCGACCGGGCGTACCAGACGACGATGGCCGCGACGGAGATCCTGGACGAGCTCACGATCCAGAAGGCACTCGCCGAATCGGACGCCGGCAGGTCCGCGCGGACCCGGCTCGAGACGCTCGCCCACGGTGTCGGTAAGCTCGTCGCCGTCGCGACCACGAAGCTCCCCGTCGGTGGCGACGGGCTCGTCGTCACCTGTCCTTGATCACAGAAACACGAACGAGATCGCGACCAGGCTGAGCTGGCCGGCGGCGAGCGCGATCGTGTGCGGGCCCGACGTGTCACCCGTGATGATACCGGTCGCCTGTGCGACGCTCACGTTCGGGAACAGCACGTAGCGGCCGCCCGCGCCGGCGGCCCACGTGAATGTGCCAGGGACATCGTCGTTCGCGGTCTGTGCCGCGTCGTGCGGCCGATCGAGCGTCAGCGTCGAGCGGTCACCGGCGAGGAACACGAGCACGTGGGCGCGAGCCGGATCGAAGGTGAGCCCGCGCTCCGTGTAGAAGCTCGCGGTGCGGGTCGTGGTGATCGAGCGAAGGCTGATCGCGAGCCCGCCGCCGAGCGCCTCGCGCTCGACGTAGGCCGTGCCGTCGAGGTAGCCCGCGGGTGCATCGACGTCGAACCGCAGCAGCGGAACGGTGGGCACGCAGAGCTCGAGCCGGCCGTTCGGTGGGGTCGTGGTGCTGATCGCGGGCATGCCCTGGACGGAGACCCGGGCGGCATTCACGCCGAGGAAGGCCGAGTCGGTCGAGTCCCAATCGATCAGCTCGCCGGTGAAGAACGTGTCGCTGCCACAGGGGCTCGCGTCGGCGGGTGCGTCGATCGCGGCGTCCTTGTCGCGCACGTTCGCGTCGGGCTGTGACGAGCCCCCGCCACACGCGGCCAGGAGGAGCAGGCAGGTGCGCATGCGGCACGCTACCGCGGTGTGCTGCGACGCGGCCGGCCGACGCGTTGACATCACCTTCTCCGATCGACGCGGCCGAGTAGCTCGTCGTCACCGAGCCGGATCGCGATCGCGCGGGCTCCGAGGTGGAGCCACACGCGCACGCGCGACGCCGAGATCGGCGGCCGATCCCAGACCCAAGGGCACAACCTCCTCACGGATAGGCAGGCGGCGGAGGTGCTGCCTCGGCGGCGACCTTCGCGAAGGTGACCCGCCGGATCGTGACCGGCGTCGTCGGACGGTCGTTCGCTTCGCGCGCGACGTTCGCGATCTTCGTGACGAGGTCGAGCTCCTTGCACTGGGCGAACACGGTGTGACGGCCGTCGAGGTGCTGCGAGCGGACCTCGTTGATGAAGAACTGGCTGCCGTTGGTCCGCGGGCCGGCGTTTGCCATCGCGATCGTGCCCGGCCTGTTGGAGAGCTCCGGGTGCGTCTCGTCGGCGAATTGATAGCCGGGTCCCCCGGTGCCCTGGCCGAGCGGATCGCCGCCCTGGATCATGAAGCCCGGGATCACGCGGTGAAAGATCAGGCCGTCGTAGAACGGCTTGCCTTTGACGACCTTGCCGCTCTTCGGATCGATCCACGGCTTCTGGCCGGTCGCCAGCCCGACGAAGTTCGCGACCGTCATCGGGGCCTTGTCGGGGAACAGCGTGCAGTGGAGCGTCCCCTGCGAGGTGTCGATCGTGGTGATCAACGTCGGGCCGGTGCCGCGGACCGCCTTCAGGTAGGTCGCGAGATCGGCGGCGACCGGCGGCCGGATCTCGGCCTCGACCGCGAGCTCGACGCGGCGGTTCGCGCGCTTGCCCTCGTCGTTGCCGTTGCTCTGCATCGGGGCGGTGTTGCCTCGCCCGCGCGCGGTGAGCCGGCGCGCCGGGACGCCGCGCTTCGTGAAGTGGGCCTTGATCGCGTCGGCGCGGGCCTCGCTGAGCTTGAGTAGAAACTCGCCGGTGCGATCGTTGTCTGGGGCCGTGTCGTCGGTATGGACGTCGATGACGATCTGGGACTTGCCCTCCTTGACGATCGCCTTCGCGATCGCGTCGAGCAGGGTCACGCCGTCCTTCTTGATCGTCGCCTGGCCGACGTCGAACAGCACGTCGACCGAGATCGTCGGTGATTGGTCGACCTCGACCCGCGACGACGTGACGTCGACCGTGGGAGCCGCGTTGGCAGAGGGTGCGGCGACGATCGCCAGGGCAAGGGGGAGAACGAGAGTCACGAACCTACGGGCGCTCATGGCGCGAATGTAGCGCACGGTCGGGTAGGATCACGCGGTGACCAAGCGCCTCACGCCCAGCGATGCCATGTTCCTGTACGGCGAGTCGCGCGAGACGATGATGCACGTCGCGGGGCTCCTGCAGTTCTCGCCGCCGCCGGATGCCGATCCGGACCACTTACGTCACTTGATGGACGAGGTCCGGCAGGGTCAGGCGGTCTACGAGCCGTGGAACCTGCGCCTCCGCACGCCGGAGCTGCTCGCCAACCCGCTCCAGTCCTGGGGCGAGGCCGACGTGGATCTCGAGTACCACGTACGCCGCAGCGCGCTCCCCTCGCCGGGGGACGAGCGAGAGCTCGGCATCGTCGTGTCGCGGCTGCACGGCCACGCGATCGATTTTCATCGTCCACCGTGGGAGCTGCACCTGATCGAGGGGCTCCAGGACGGCCGCTTCGCGATGTACGTGAAGGTCCATCACGCGCTCGTCGACGGCTACTCGGCGATGCGGGCCCTCGTGAACGCGCTGTCTCACGACCCCGCCGAGCGCGACCGCCCGCTGTTCTTCTCGATCCCACGGCCGACGCGCCCCCCGCGCGAGGAGCCCGAGACGACCGGCATCCAGTTTCCCGAGCTGCTCGCCGCCGTGCGCGCCCGCTACGGCGCGACGAAGACAGTGGCCCGCGCGCTGCTCAAGGTGGCGCAAGGCGAGCAAGCGCTGGTCACGCCACGCCAGGCGCCGAAGTGCGTGCTGAACACGCGGATCAGCCGGAGCCGCCGGTTTGCGACGCAGACGCTGCCGACGGCGCGGCTCAAGGCGATCGCGAAGGCGGCGAATGCCACGCTCAACGACGTCATCCTCGCGTTGTCGTCGACGAGCCTGCGCCGCTATCTGCTCGAGCGCGATGCGTTGCCGGCCACGCCGCTCATCGCGATGTTGCCGGTGAGCGTGCGCGCGAAGGATGACCACGGGGGTGGCAACGCGGTCGGCGCGATCCTCGCGTCGCTCGCGACCGATGTCTCCGACCCGGCAGAGCGGCTGTCGAGGATCGTCGCCTCGACGAGATCCGCGAAGCAGCAGCTGCAGGGCATGTCGAAGGGCGAGATCCTGTCGTACAGCGCGCTCCTCGTCGCACCGTCGATGCTCCAGATGGTGCCGGGGATCGCGGGCCGCGTACGCCCGACGTTCAACGTGGTGATCTCGAACGTGCCCGGCCCCGAGGAGGCGCTGTACTTCCGGGGCGCGCGCCTCGAGGCGTCGTATCCGCTCTCGATCCCCGTGCACGGCCAGGCGCTCAACATCACCTGCAACAGCTATGCGGGCTCGGTCTGCTTCGGGTTCACGGGGTGTCGCGATACCGTGCCGAAGCTGCAGCGGCTCGCGGTGTACTGCGGCGAGGCGCTCGGCGAGCTCGAGCGAGCGGTCGCGTGAGCTTGATCGTCGCGACCGCCGCCGGCACCGTTCGAGGTGTAGCGCGTGGTGGGATCGCGACGTGGCGAGGGATCCCGTACGCCGCCGCGCCACGGTTCCGCTCGCCGCATGCGCTCGAGCCGTGGGCCGGTGAGCTCGACGCGACGCAGTTCGGTCCGGTCGCGATCCAGTCTCGGGATCCGAAGGCCGCGATGATGAGCGGGATCACCGAGAAGACGGTGACGAGCGAGGAGTGCCTCGCGCTCAACATCTACTCGCCCGCGGCCGACGGGAGGCGGCGGCCGGTCGTGGTGTGGATCCACGGCGGCGCATTCATCATGGGCGCCGGCTCGCAGCCGCTCTACAACGGCACGTCGTTCGCCGCGCAGCACGACGTGGTCGTCGTGACGATCAATTACCGCCTCGGGCTGCTGGGCCTCTTGTATCTCGGCGATCTCCTCGGGGACGAGTACGCCGAGGGCAACTACGCGCTGCTCGATCAGATCGCGGCCCTGCGCTGGGTGCGCGACCACATCGCCGAATTCGGCGGCGATCCGGATGCAGTCACCGTGATGGGCGAGTCGGCCGGAGCGGTCTCGGTGGCGAGCTTGCTCGTGATGCCCGCGGCGCGCGGGCTGTTTCATCGCGCGATCCTGCAGAGCGGCGCGTCGGGCCTGTCGCCGCCGACCCGAGCCGATGCGACGGCGCTCGCCGAGAGCGTGTGCGCCGAGCTCGGAGTCGGCGCGCGCGAGCTCGTCGGCCTTCCGGTCGAACGCCTCGTGAGTGCGCAGGAGCACGCGAGCCGGACGCGCGGACTCGGCGCGTTCTCGCCCTACATCGACGGTGTCACCATGCCCCGGTCGCCGCTCGAGCTGATGAGCGAGGGCGTCGGGTCGAACGTCCCGGTGCTGCTCGGCAGCAACCGCGACGAGTGGGCGCTGTTCGACGTGTTCCTCGGCGATGCGGCGACGAACGTCGTCAAGGGGCAGCTGCGCGGGCGGCTCGGCAGCGCGATCGATCAGCTGCACGCGAGGTATCGCGAGGCGCGCGACGATCAGTCCGAGGCGCGCGCGTGGCTCGACATCGTCGGAGACGTCGCGTTCCGTATCCCGATGATCCGGCTCGCCGAGGCGCAGTCCCGATTCGCGCCGGTCTTCATGTATCGGTTCGACTGGGCGACGCCCGCGTTCGACGGCCGGCTCGGCGCCGCGCACGCGCTCGAGCTGCCGTTCGTGTGGAACACCGTCGAGTCTCCGCTCGGGCAGCTCCTGCTCGGCGGCGATCTCGTCAGCGCCCGCGTGCTCGCGGCCTCGATGCACGCCGCGTGGGCGTCGTTCATCCGCACGGCAACGCCGGTCGCCGAGGGGCTCCCCGGATGGCCGGCGTACGACGCGACCCGCCGCGCGACGATGCTGCTCGATCGCGAGTCCCGCGTCGTCGACGATCCCGCGGGCTCGCTCCGCGCGCTCTGGCCGTAGCGCTCGGCGGAGCCTGACGTCGTACGGCATACTCTACCCATGCAGCTCGTGCGTTCGCTCTCGGTCCTGCTCGTCGTCGCGGCCTGCTCGCGGGAGGCCTCCACGCCCGAGCCCACGGTGACCGAGGTCAGCGTGGCCGACGCCGGACGCGGCAAGGCGATCATCGGCGAGCTCAAGAAATCGCTCGTCGCCGCGCTCACCCGGGCGCTCGCCGACGGCGTGCCGCAGGCGATCGCGGTCTGTAGCACCGAGGCCCCCAGGCTCGCGACCGCGGCCGGGCGTGACGGCGCGGTCGTCGGGCGCGCCACCCGCAAGCCGCGCAATCCGGCGAACGAGGCGACCGGCTGGCAGGCCGAGGCGCTCGCCCAGTTCGAGCGACTCCGCGCGGCCCACACGCCGCTCGACGGCCAGAGCTTCACGCGCCGGCTACCGAGCGGTCGCATCGCGTACGCCGAGCCACTCGTGATCCAGGCGCTGTGCCTGACGTGCCACGGCTCGTCACTCGCGCCGGACGTGGTCGCCGCGCTCGCCGAGCGCTACCCGAACGATCGCGCGACCGGTTACGCGGAAGGAGATCTGCGCGGCGTCGCGTGGGTCGAGCTGTCCGCGCGATAGCGTTCGCCGTCACGAACGCGGCAGCGCGCCACGCAGCCTGACGCGTAGCTCGCGCTCCTCGGCGTCGCTCTCGAAGACGTACATCCCGTGGCCCCAGGTGAGGACGTTCGCGGGGCGATCGACATCACCACCGTCGGCGAGCGGGATGACGTGGAGGTGCACGTGCGGGAACGACGTCGCGAGCGGGACCGCCGACCCGAGCGCGGCGATGTAGATCCGCCGCGGGGCGAGCACGGCCTCGATCGCGCCGGCGACCTCCCACGCGAGGCGCTGCATCGCAGCGTACTCGTGCCACGGGAGCGCGGCGATTCGTTCGGCGTGGCGGCGCAACACCACGAGCACGTGACCGGGACGACACGCGTATCGATCGAGGACCGCGACGGCATGTTCCGACGAGGCGATCGGCTCGGCGTCGTGCGCGACCTCGCACATGCCACAACCGCGCGCAGCCGTGGTCTGGAGGCGCGCGAGTGCGTCGTCCTTCGGGAGCAGCCTCATGGCTTCGCGGCGGTGGGGCTGACCGGGCGGTAGTACGTCGCGTATGTGTCCATCTTGCGCGGGACGATCCGCGGCGGATTGCGAACCGTGCCCGCGGTGAACGTCGCACCACGGCCTTCGAACGGAGCGGGCGTCGGCGTTGCCCGCAGCTGATCGGCGAGCTGCGCGAGCCCCAGGTGATCGAGGTGATACCTCGGGCTGTCGAGCGCGAGCGCGGCGGCGAACGCGCGCTCGGGGCCTGCGTTCGGAGTGGCCTTCGCCCAGGCATCCGCGACCACCGTCGGTGCCGCCGTGGGCATCGTGCGGAGGTAGCGCACCATCGCATCGAGCGCCCGGGCATTGGTCGCGAGCTCGTCGTGGATCCGGGCGGTACCGACCTCCCAGGACTCGATCATCGACTCGTTGCACAGCGCGACCTCGCGGAACGTCGCGGTGGGGCGGGGCAGGCCCTTCGCCGTCCCCACGTGGCCATCGCTGAGGAAATAGATCGCGGCGATCCGCTCGGGCTTCGCGACCACGCTCGCGAGCGGGATGGTCTCGTTCAACAGATTCCGCGCCTCGAACGTGCCGGTCGCCGTCGAGAGCGAGACGATGATCGCCTCGGCTTTCAACGTGACGCGGACGAGCTGGTCGCCGTATTGCTCGTTCGGCCAGCCCGCGCGCGTTGCCCACGGCGTGTGCCACGCGAACCGCATCTTCGCGAACGGTGTGGTGTAGAGGATCTTGGCGAGCGGCTCTCCGCGCTGCGCGAGGATGTAGAGGATCTGATCGACATACGACGCGCCGTTGACCGGTGACTCGTCGCGGACGAGCAGAAGCTTTGACCGGCGCAGCTCGTCGATCTGATCGCCGGTCGTCCACGTGTAGAGCGTGCCGCGCGCGAAGCGATCATGGTGGAGGGCATCGCGCGCGAGTGCCGCGGCCGCCTCGACCGCCGGGTCCTGCTGCGCGGGCTCGACGACGTGCTGCCGCGTTTCGGGCTGCGCGGGCAACCCACAACCGGCGAGCAGCGACGTCGCGAGGATCGTCGTGCGCTTCCGCCTCATGCGCGGACGCTAGCACGAGGCGAGCTGGACCCCGGCGCGATCGCGGCCGAGCGGGCGGAGTGGCGAGTTGGTTTACGATCGAGGCACGTTCCAGCTACGTGCGACGGTCAGTCGAGCGCCGGGCCGGGGTCGTACACCGGCCCGGAACGGGTCGAGGGTACGCGAACAGGCGCTTTCGCCGATCCCCGACAGCCTCGCGGAACGCCGGGCAGCTACCCCACTTCGTCGACCACTTTGTGCTGCCGTTTGGTACGTTGCTGGAGATGCACCTCTGTTCAGGAGCGGCCCGCTGAAGACCATCGGCGTCGACCTGTGGGGGGACCAGGCGCGTGGCCTGAAGCAGAACCACCCGACCATGATGCGGCCGGCGACGGTCGTCCGGCATGGCGGGCTGCGAGAGCTGTTCGTCGGCGCCTACGCGAAGTTCGCGGAGCGTTGCCGCGAGGTCGAGGAGCCCGGGCTTGCGGTGATCGCCGTCGAGGAACGCACGGGTCGCGCGGCCGGCCTCGTGCGGTTATGCGCGCGCGTCGAGCGTCACGTCGGCGCGATCGTCGGCCGACACGACGCGTGCGATCTCTACCTGAACGCGAGCGATCGCCTCGCGCTCCGCCACCTCGCGGTGATCCTCGATCCCGTGACGAGCTGGCGCGCGGGTGACAAGGGCGTCCGATACCGGGTCCTCGATCTGCGAACCAGCGAAGGATTCACCGACGAGGACGGACGCACCCTGCGCGGGCTGAAGTGCGAAGGTCCGGCCGTGCTGCGGTGCGCCGGTCACGCGCTGTTCGTGATCCCGCTCGGCGATCCGACGGACTGGCCCGAGTCTGCCGCCGATGCGTGGAGCTGTCTGCCGGAGCGCGTGTACTTCGACGAGGTCGATCAGTTTCCGCAGGGCTCGATGCCGCGCATGATGGCGCCGGTGCGCCGCAGCTCCGGCCTCGTCGCGACCCCCGGTGAGCTGCGGCGCAGTGTCATCACGCGCACCCATGGTCCTCGAGATACCGGGGTCGGCCTCGTCGACGAACCCGGAGATCTCGCCGGCACGCTCGAGCTGATCGGTCCGAGCTTTCGCGAGACGATCCGGATCGGCCACGACGCACTCAAGGACGGCGTGTTACTCGGTCGCTACGCACGCTGCGATGGCGCGACCGGGCTCGGCGACGACACCACGCTCTCGCGAGTCCACGCCCTGCTGATCCAGATCGACGACACCATGCTCGTGGTCGACACCGCGAGCAGCAACGGGACCTGGGAGCGCGGCGAACGGCCGCGGTCGCGGATCTTCGTGCTCGACGGCAACACGGAGCTCCTGCTCGGCAAGACCACCCGCGCGCGCTGGCGCTGGGTCGCCTCCTAGTACCGAGAAGCAGCACGCGCCGGCGGACGCCGCGCCTAGGGCTTCTTGCGACCGAACAGACTTCCGAGCCCGGGCTTCTCGGCACTCCCGGCCGCGAGCCGGGTCTCGATCATCCGGATCTCGGTCGCGGCCTCGGCGTTCCGCGGCTGCGTCTCGAGGACCTCCTGGAAGTGCCGAAGCGCCTCGCGATCGCGCCCGAGCATTCGCTCCATGCGTCCCAGATAGAACCTCGGCAGCTCCGGGTTCAGCGACTTCTGGATCGCGTGACCGAGCATCTTTCGCACCTTCTCGGCGATCTTCGGCTTGTCGTTCGCGCCGCAGAACTGCGCCCACGCGAGCGTCGCGTGATACTCGAACTCGCGCGGGTTGAGCTCGGCCGCCTTCGAGAGCTCCGTGATCGCGAGCTCGACCTGGTCGTCCCGGAGCGCTGACTGGCCACGCTGGAAGGCCTCGGCGGCTGCGGCGATCGGATCGAGCACCCGCTGCGATCCAGAGGCCTCCTCGATCGTGAACGAGCCGCTGGCGAACGAGCCGCTGGCGTTGGCGTCGAGGATCTCCGTCGGAGATGTCGGGTTCGCGGGTGTCGAGGCGCGGGGGACCGCTGGACCCGGACCCGGACCGGGAGTGGGCTGGTGCGCGAACGAACCGGTTGGTGTCCGCGGCTCGGACGGCGAGCTCGCGCGCGTGGGTGGGATGGTGGTGGTTCGTGGGAGCGGCGGCGTGGGGGCCGCCGTGGTTGACCGTGTGGTGGCAGGTGGCTTGGTCGGCGTGGCGGTGCGCCCGGGCAGCTCCCCCGAGCTGGTTTGCGGCGTGAACATGATCGCCCGGTCCGGCGCTTGTGTCGTCGGCCGAGGGGTCATCGTTCGCGGTGGTGCGATGGTCACGTCCTCGTGTTCGGCGGTGCGGGTCCGCGACGGACGGGGGATCGTCGTGCGAGACGCGGGTCGATCACGGGATGTCGTCGAATCCGGCGCCGTCGCCGGAGGGGGATGGGTTCCGGTCCCGCTGGCCGTCCGCGAGACCACCAGCGGCTGCTCGCCGGTCGACACGCGAGGAATCGACTTGATGAACATCCCCTCCACGCCGATCGTGTTCGCGTTCGGTCGCGCGACGATCGGCTGGAACGGCTCCGCGGAGGCAGGGATTGCTCGAGGGGACAGTGGGGCCGGCTTGGCGCTCGGCCCGGGCTGGGTCGCTTCACAAGCGAAGCACGACACGAGCGCGTAGATCACCGATTGCACGCTTCGTGGATCGAGCTCGCGATGCAACGCCTCGAGCTCGGGGAGGGTCGTGCCTTTGCGCAGCGCCTCGAGGATCGGGAGCTCGCTGCTGGTGAGCCCGAACTGCGTCAGGTCATCCATCGCGCTGTGGTTGAGTGTGAAGTGGGAACCGAGCAGCCGCAGATCCTCGACGAGCCGTTGCTCGGACAGGTTCATCCGCACGCCGAGATAGACCACCGCCCGGATGTCGACCGCCGCCGTCGTGGCGACCGGGATGGTCATCAGATCGTCGACGATGAAATCGCCGGTCTCCACCGAGAACGTGCGAGCCGATCGCTGGGCGGTGATCCGCTGGCGTAGTCGCAGCGCGCGTTCTTGATCGAGCGCGCAGGCCTTCGTGAGGACGTCCATCTCGTCCTGCTCGGGATGTGCGGCGATGACCCGCGCGATCTGCGTCACCTGCGAGGACGTGATGAGGTGATTCGTGAGCGCGATGCGTACCGCGGAATCGGTGACGAGCGGCGACGTCGCGCCGATGACCGCGCCGCGCTCGAACGCGACGCGATACTCCTTGCCGTCACCCGCGATCAACGTGAGCTGCCCGGTGAGCTTGCGTAGGCCCAGCGCGCCGAGGGTCTGCCCCCACGGCCGATCGGTCACCTGTCCGCGCGTGATCTCCACGTGTTTCCTCGCTCGGGGATGACCGGACCACGTCCGGTCGAAGCACCGCCGAGCACATCGATCAGACCAAGATCGGCGGCGCTGTGCAAGCGTCGAATGGGTTAGGGGAGGGTGAGCGTGATTTCAAAATCTCTGCAACCAAATCGGGGCAAATCCCCACTCGTAAACAAAGCTCGTCTGGGCACTCTGTGTAGGATGGGGGACGATGGCGAAGGCAAAACCGACCAAGACAAAGGCAGCCGCATCAGCGTCACCCGCCGGAAAGAAGTTCTTGTTCACCGGCAAGCTCGCGTCGATGACGCGCACGCAGGCCGCGTCGTATGTCGATGCTGCACGGGGCAAGAACGCGGGTTCGGTGTCGAAAGATCTCGACTACCTCGTGATCGGAGATGATGGTTCATTCCTCTATGGAGCGGGGACCAAAGGGGACAAGACGATCGCCGCGGAGAAGCTGATCGCGAGCGGATCGGCGCTCCAGGTCATCTCGGAGACCGAGTTCCTCGAGCTGGTGAAGGCGCCGCCGCCGTCCGCGCCTCCGAAGCCGAAGACCAAGATCGGGCCGCTCAAGGCGACGGCGACGCCCGCCGGCGAGGCGTTCGATCCCGTCGGCAAGAAGTTCATGTTCACCGGAAAGCTGGCATCGATGTCGCGCAGCGAGGCGGCCGCGAAGGTCGGCGCGATCGGTGGGGTCAATGCCGGATCGGTCTCGAAGGACCTCGACTACCTCGTGGTGGGCGATCAGGGATCGGCGCTGTTCGGGGGCGGCGCGAAGGGCGACAAGATCCTCACCGCCGAGAAGCTCATCGCGAGCGGGCTGCCGCTCAAGATCATCGCCGAGAGCGCGTTCCTCGCGATGGCCGACGGGGCGGCTGCAGCGAAGCCGAAGAAGAAGAAGAAGTAGTAGTAGTAGCCCGCTAACGACGCAGCACGACGAGCACCGCGGCGACGATCGCGAGCCCGAGCACGATCGCGGCGAGCCAGCCCAGCATGGTGCGCCAGGCCGGCGCGAGTGTTGCTCCGCCCCGGCGAACGCACCGCGTGCATACGGCGAACGTCGTCGCGCCGCCGACGGTGAGCTCGCAACAATCGCCGCACACCGGCGACCGGCAGCGGGCACACGGCCCGACGGCGACATGGCCGCAGATCGCGCAGCGAGCCGATGGTCCGTCACCCGTCGGGATCAGCGACGTCATCGCGGAGCTCCGCGAACCATCACGGAGCTGGCTGCGAGCCCGGTGACTGCCATCAGGTGGAGCCTACCGCACGTAGGTGAGCCGACACCGTGGTTGCAGGGGCACGGGTCCTGTGGGAAGACCCGTGGATGCTGAAGATCGACCGCCATGGGTTCCTCGCACTCGCCCTGGGGATGAACCTCGGCGCCTGTTACACCTCGGCAGGAATGCAGTCATCGTCGATGGGCCAGCAGCGGTCGATGCCGGGCCCCACGGGGGAGGAGGCCTACGCCCCCGCGCAGGAGTGTGTCGGCTGGACCCCGACGGGCGAGTGTAATCAGTGGCAGCCGGTCCAGGAAGCCGCCTACGCCCCCGCGCAGGAGTGCGTGGGCTGGACCCCGACGGGCGAGTGCAGCCGCTGGGAGCCGCGGCAAGAGGCGTTCGCGCCGACGCAGGAGTGCGTGGGATGGAGTCCGACGGGCGAATGCAGCCGCTGGGAGCCGCGTCGCGAATAAGGCAGCCATGACGCTCGACGCCCGGTTCGGCGCCGCACGGGCACGACTCTGCACGGTCGCGACGACTGGAACGAACGGCAAGACGACCACGACCTCGATGGTCGCAGCGATCGTCGCTGCAGCCGGCGAGCCGACCGCGCGCGTGACGACGGTCGGCGCGTGGGTGAATGACGAGCTGATCCCCGCGCCGACTCCGACCGAGGAGTTCCTCCAGACCGCCGAGCGCGCCGTCTTCGCCGGTGTGCGAACGCTCGCGCTCGAGGTGACGTCGAAGGCACTGGGCGATGGGCTCGCTCGACGCTGGCCGCCGGATGTCGCGGTGTTCACGAACCTCACGCGCGATCACCTCGACATGCACGGCAGTCCCGAGGCGTACCTCGCGGCGAAGGCGCAGCTGTTCATGGCGCTCGTCCCCGGCAAGACCGCGGTGCTCAACGCCGACGATCCATCGACCGAGCTGCTGCGCGATGTGATCGCGCCGGGCGTCGCGATCGAGACCTTCTCGGTGCGCGATCGCTCGGGTTTCCTCGCAGCGAGCGCGGTCGAGGTGCGCCCGGGCGCCACGCGCGTCGTGCTCGCGGCGTCGCCGTTCGCGCGCGAGCTCGGAGGCGTGATCGAGCTCGCGGTCTCGGGAGGCGTGCACGCACAGAACGCGCTCGGTGCCGCGCTCGCCGCGCGTGCGGCGGGCTATGCCGCGACGGCGATCCGCGCGGGGCTCGAGCAGTTCTCCGGCGTGCCCGGACGGTTCGAGATGGTGGGCGAGCGGCCGCTGGTCGTCGTCGATTACGCGCACACGCCCGATGGCCTCGTCGGCACGCTGACCACCGCGCGCGAGCTGTGTCGCGGCCGCGTGGTGTGTGTGTTCGGCTGCGGCGGCGATCGCGATCGCGGCAAGCGGCCGCAGATGGCGGCGGTCGTCGACGAGCGTGCCGATGTCGCGATCCTGACGACCGACAACCCGCGCTACGAGGATCCCGTCGCGATCGCCGACGACGTGCGCGCCGGTGCGCCGACGCCGCGTGCACGGTGGATCGTCGAGCTCGATCGAGCACGCGCGATCGAGCTCGCGATCGCCGACGCGGAGCCCGATGACATCATCGTGATCGCCGGCAAGGGCCACGAACGAGTCCAGGAGATCGCCGGGCGCGAGCTGCCGTTCTCCGACGTCGACCTCGCGCGGGCCGCGCTCGCGCGTCGCTAGCGAGCCAGGGTGTCCACTTCGGGCGGTGCTCGTCGAGTAAGATCGAGGGCGGGCGCTCGAAGACCTGGGCTGCTATCCGTATCACTGCGCATTCCAAGAACATTACAATGGGTTGCGGTTTATGATCAGAGTTGTAATATCGACTCGTGAGACTGACGGCGAAGCGGATCGTGCTCGAGCTGCTGACCGCGGCGGATTCACACGAGGGTTCGGTCGCGAGCCTCGTCGCCGCGGGTGACGTGCTCGGCGTCGACGAGGGCAACATCCGCGTCGCGCTCGCGCGGCTCGTCGCGGCGGGCACGCTCGAGCTCGCCGGACGCGGCGAGTACCGGCTCGGCGCCACGACGCGGGCGCTGACCGCGCAGGTCACGAGCTGGCGCGAGCTCGAGAAGCAGGTGAGGCGATGGGATGGGGGATGGGCGTGCGTGCAACTCGGCGATCTGGCGCGCAGCGATCGCAGCGCGCTCCGGCGGCGCGAGCGAGCCCTGCGTTTGCTCGGCTTTCGCGAGCTGGGGCGCGCGCTCGAGATCCGGCCCGACAACCTGGGCGGCGGGATCGGCGCGCTCCGCGATCAACTGATGGCGCTCGGCGTCGACGAGCGGGCCTTCGTATTCCGCGCGACCGACTTCGACGACGCGACCGAGGGCCGGGCACGGACGCTGTGGGATGCCGATCGGTTGACCGCGACCTATCGCCAGACGACCGCGCGCATCGAGCGGTTCATCGTGGCGGTCACCGAGCTCGCTCCTCGGGTCGCGGCGCGCGAAGCGTTCTGCTTCGGCAGCGATGTCCTGCGCATGATCATGTTCGACCCGCGGCTGCCGGAGCCGCTCGTCGACGTCGGTGCGCGTCGCGCGCTCGTCGAGGCCGCGCGCGGGCTCGACGGGATCGGCCGGCGCCTGTGGGCTCACCTGTTCGGGATGCCGCACGGGCTCGTCGTCACCTCGGAGGATCGCCATGAGTACTCGTGACCCAGCCTGTCGATCCGCCGCCGATCTCCTGAGTCGGGACGAGATCCGCGCGTTCACCCGCGCGTCGAACCTGGGCGGCGCAGTCGCGGTCGGCTGGACCTGGCTCGTGATCGCGGCAAGCTTCCTGGCGCTCGCGCAGTGGCCGCACCCGATCACGTTCGCGATCGCCGTCGTGATCCTCGGCGGCCGTCACCTCGCGCTCGCCGTGATGATGCACGAGGGTGCGCACGGCACGTTGTTCCGTTCGCGCTGGCTCAACGAGGTCTTCACGGACGTGATCTGTGCGCGGCCGGTGTGGTCCGACGTCGCGCGCTACCGCAAGCACCACCTCGGTCATCACGCACACACCGGCACCGACCGCGATCCCGATCTCGGGCTCGCGCCGATCGCGCCGATGACGCGCGCGTCGCTCGCTCGCAAGATCGCGCGCGACGTGTTCGGCATCGCGGGCCTGCGTCGCGTGATCGCGCTCGTCTTGATGGATCTCGAGATCCTTCGCTACAACGTCGGCGGCGGCACGCAGTGGAACCGGCGCGGCTTCGTGTTCCACGCGCGCGCATTCGTGCGCAACACGTGGAAGATGATCGCGACGAACGCGGCGCTGTTCGCGATCCTGTACCTCGCCGGTGTCGGGTGGATCTACCTCGCCTGGGTCGTCGCGTACCTCACGACGTTCGGGCTGTTCCTGCGCATCCGCATGCTCGCCGAGCACGCGTGCCTCGAGCGCAGCGCTGATCCGATGCGCAACACGCGCACGACCTACGCGAACCTTCTCGCGCGCGCGACCGTCGCGCCGCTGCACGTCAACTACCACCTCGAGCACCACCTGTTGCCGACGACGCCGTGGTTCCGGCTCCCGGCGCTCCATCGGTTGCTGGCGAGCCGCGGGGTGATCCCGGAGCGCTCGGTCGCGCGCGGCTACCTCGCCGTGTTGCGGGCCGTCTCGCAGCCACGCGGCGAACCCTTGACCTCGACTTGAACGGGACCGGATCAGGCAGCGGGCGGGCTGCACTCGCCGCGCGCGATCGAGGTCACTCAGGAATCTGATCGATCGCGTGATCCGCGGCTCGAAGTTTTCGAGTCGGTCCGATCGCCTGACTCGGCGACGGCACGATCAGTCCACGCGCTGCACGGCGACGTTCTGGATCGGTGTGCCGGTAGCCGCGTCGACATCGATCACGAGGAAGTGGCGGTCGATGCCATCGCCGAGCATCGGATCTGCACCCCCACCTCCCGAGATGAAGGCCGGGATCCCTGCGTTCTCGAATTCGATGAACGTATGGAGGTGGCCGTAGAGCGTGAGATCGACGTTGCCCTCGGCGAGTCGCGCGAGCAGCCGATGGCCATCGCGAGAGCTGCGAAACCCGCCGTAGCGAGCGCCGACCGGATCGATCGGCGGAAAGTGCGAGAGGAACACGTGTGGCTGATCGATCGACTGCGCGATCCAGCCGTCGATCCATTGCTCCACGAGCGGGTCGATGCCGGCGTCGCCGGTATCCGCGAACGTGAAGGCGGCGCCCTTGAAGGTGAAGTGGAAGCTGGCTCGTCCGAAGCGGCTGTAGAACCGATCGGCCGGGCCCCACAGCTCGTGGTTGCCGAGCGTCGTGTAGAACGGGATCTCGAGGGTGACGAGCTGGCGCTCGAACAGCTCGTACTCCTCGATCGTGCCGCGCTCGGTGAGATCGCCCATCGCGATCACGAATCGCGCGTCGGGCACGGCGGAGATCGCCTCGAACACGTCGTCGACCTCGGGCAGGGCGGTCTGGATATCGGCCATCGCCGCGACCCGGAACGGTTCGGCGCGATCGGCGTCGGGTGGTGCGATTCGAACGCTGTGGGTGCCCGCGGCGAGCGACAGGCGGAACGTCGCCACGGTCGAGCGATCACCTGGCTCGCGCGCGTAGGCGACCGATCCGATCGTGAGGTTCGCGTCCGGAAGCGAATTGCGCGCGACGATCGTCCACTCGCCGGCCGCACCGGCATCGACGCTCAGCGAGAAGGCGAGCGCGGGCGCGCCGCACCACAGCTCGAGCTGATGATCGGCGAGCGTCCGGACCGCGGCGAGCCCCTCGGCGACTTCGATGGAGGCGCCGCTGATCGATGCCGTGCCGACCCCGAGCTCCTCGATCGCCCGCTCCTCACTCGGTCGCGTGCACGCCATCACGAGGAGCAGCACGCTGGCTCGCGTCATCGCCGTCCTCCCTGATAGCGCAGCACTGCGGTGGTGACCCAGGCGCTGCCGACTTCGACTTGACCGCGCACGGCCCAACGGGGCGCGACGAGGACATCGACAGCCGCACCGAAGCTCCCGACGAAGCCTGCCGCACGCCATGCGGCGAGACCGCCGGCGAGCGAGTCGCGCCGGTTATCGTAGAACACGGTCGCCTCGCCGCGATCGCCGAGATATGCGCCCCAGGTGAACGTGCTGAGCAGGAGGCTGCCGTAGTCGTGGTCGTCTGCGTAGCTCGCACGTTCGAGGCCGAGTCCGGTGGAGAGCTCCGCGAACGTGCCGCCGAGGACCGGATCGATGTCGCCGAAATCGAGCCGCCCGATCAGCTCGGCCTCTCCCGTCGCCACGGTGACCCGGTCGGCATCGTCGCGACGGTGGCGGATCGCGATGCGCGCGGCCAGGCGGTTGCCACTGCGGATCGGCGCGCCGGTTGCGGCAGCGCCACGGATCCGCACGCGTAGCTCGACCTCGCCTTCTCTCGAATCGCCTTCGGAGTCGAGGAGTGCGCTCGCACCAACGCCGATGCGACCGAGCTCGAGCCGCCCGGCGGTCCGTACGAGGCCACGCTCGCGATAACCGTCGTGCAGCCACACCGTGCCGAGCTCGAGTGACCACGGTGGCGCGGCACGTGCGGTCCCCGGGCTCTCGATCCCTGCCGCGATGGCGATATCGGCCCACCAGGTCGTGAAGAACAGACCCGCACCCGCGACGAGGAGCGGCACCCCCGGCACGATCGTGTAGGGATTGCCGCGGGAGAGCCCGACCGGAAGCCCGCCGACCGCCATTCCACCGAGCCCGATCGCCGCGGTCGCCGCGAGTCGCCGAGCGGTACGGCGTTCACGAACGAGGAAGCTGCCGGTGCCGCGCAGCAGGAAGCCGGGGCCGATCGCTGCGAGCACGGCGACGACTCTCCTGCGCGTGCTGACCTCTTGCCGGGGATCCGTGTCCTCGGCAACTGCCGGGCGCGAGACGAGCATCGCGACTACCAGCGCGCAGACCCGGAACATCGGGGGGAGCCTACCCCGTGAACCGGCTTCCGCGGTGTTACGAGGCCACAGACCGTCGGCCGGCCCGGCGCGTTCGATCCGGTCATGCGCAAGTTGTGGCTCGGACTGTTCCCCCTCGCCGTCACGGTCTCCGTCGCGGCACCTGCTCTCGACACGAAGGACAGGCCTGCCCCGAAGCAGATCGCGACCTCGAAGGCGGCCCCGATCATCGAGCAGGGCAACGGCTGTGCAGACGATCAGCAGATCGCCGATGGCGTGGTCCGGCGCGGTGGCAAGGGCGACGGCGGGATGCGAAAGCACGCCTCTCGTGACGACGAAGGTGAAGGGGAGATGGCCCGGGAGGCGACCAGTGATCGATCGTCACGCCGGCCCTCGCCCCCGACGACGGTCACCGGCACCGGCGTACGCCCGGCCAGCCCACCTCCACCTCCCGGCAAGGTCGCGCCGCGCCCGCCGATGCAGCAGCCGAGTGGCGTGCGCGCCGGCGAGTGGGATGACAACGCGAACTACCGCGACTACGTGAAGTGGCTGTCGAGCTCGACGCGGGTGAACGGCAGCCTCGACATCGGAGGACGCCAGTTCCTCGTCGTCAGCGACAAGGATGGCAGGCCGGTCCCGAACTGCTCGATCACGGTCACCGGCGCCGGGCAGGGCTCGACGCAGCTCGTGACGATGGCCTCCGGTCGCGCGCTGCTGTTCCCGAGGGCGATGGGCCTCTCCGGTCAGCTCACGGCGACCGCCTCGTGCAACGGCACCACCGCGACCGCGCACGTATCGACGAAGGATCTCGACGGCGTGGTGAAGCTCTCGCTTGGCACCGCACGTGCGCTGCCGGCGAAGCGCCAGATCGATCTCGCGTTCGTCCTCGATACGACCGGGTCGATGCAGGAGGAGATCGAGGCCGTCAAGACGACGATCCGTGCGGTCGCCGACCAGCTGTCGTCGGCGCAGACCGATGTTCGGATCGGGCTCGTCGAGTACAAGGACCGCACCGACTGTCTGCTCACGCGCACGTTCCCGTTCTCGTCGGACCTCGCGGCGTTCTCGACGAGCATCGCGAACGTTCGCGCCGAAGGGGGCGGCGATCTCCCCGAGGACATGCACAAGGGTCTCGACGCGGCACTCGACAAGCTGCAGTGGCGCGCCGAGGCGGTCACGCGCATGGTCATCGTGATCGCCGACGCACCTCCGCAGTTCTATCCGCAGGCGAAGAGCTACGCCGACGCGGCGAAGCGCGCCTCGGCACGTGGCATCAAGCTCTACACGGTCGCCGCCTCGGGGATGGATGCCCTCGGTCAGGTCGTCATGCGGCAGATGGCGCAGTACACCGGCGCGAGCAACATGTTCGTGCTCCGCGGCGGCGCGGGTCCGCAGTCCGTCGGTGGTGGCGACCCGAAGTCGTCGTGCGGCGGCACGCACCAGGACTTCTCGAGCGGCAAGCTCGACCAGTTGATCATGCGCAAGGTTCGTCAGGAGCTCGCGTCGCTCGACGCCGATCCGATGAAGATTCCCGGTCGCGGCCAGGACGAGAACGCCAAGCCCTGCGAGCAGCGGCTCGTCGTCGCGAACTGATCAGAGCGAGGCGACGTCACCCTGGCGTGGCAAACCTCGACGCTCGACCTCGGCGCGAGGTTCCTCGTCGAGGGTCACGCGACCGCCGCGGTCGTCGTCGCCGCGAGGGTCTCGCGAACCTTGTCGAGCAAGTCCGCGCGACCGAAAGGCTTCGGGATGAACTGCGAGTTCGAGATCGGCGCGTGCTGGTGGTACCCGGACATGAAGATCACGCGGATGGTGGGGCGCTCGACGGCGACCTCGCGCGCGAGATCGCGGCCCGACATTCCGGGCATCACGATATCGGTGAGCAGCAGCTCGATCGTGCCCGAGTGCTCGCGCGACACCCCGATGGCGATCTGACCGGAGCTGGCCGAGAGCACCTGATAGCCGGCCTTGCGGAGGATGCGCTCGGTGACGCGACGGACGTCGTCGTCGTCGTCGACCACGAGGATCGTGGCGCCACCGCTCGGAGCCGTCGCGGTCGGGCGGGCTTCCTCGGTGGCCTGATCGGTCGCGGGCAGGAGGATGTGAAACGTCGTGCCCTGACCGGCGACCGACTCGACCCGGATGTCGCCGTGGGCCTGCTGCACGATGCCGTGCACCGTGGCGAGGCCGAGGCCGGTGCCCTTGCCTCGCGCCTTCGTCGTGAAGTACGGCTCGAAGATCCGAGCGATCACATCGGGCGGCATCCCCGAGCCACTGTCGGCGACGTCGATCGCGACGTAGTGGCCCGGCGAGATGGCGCGTAGATTCGCTTGCTCGGGATCGATCTCGACGGCGTTCACGGTCAGCGTGACGCGGCCGTTGCCGAGCATCGCGTCGCGCGCGTTGACGACCAGGTTCATCAGGATCTGCTCGAGCTGGGCGGTGTCGATCAGGATCCGAGGGATGCGCGGTCCGATCGACGTGACGAACTCGATCTGCGGGCCGAGGGTGCGCACCAGCATCTTCTCCATGCGCTGTGCGACGTGCGTGACATCGACGACCTTCGGCTTCACGAGCTCGCGGCGGCTGAACGTGAGTAGCTGCCGCGTCAGCTCGGCGGCACTCGTCGCGGCGTGCGTGATCTGATGGACGTCTTCGCGCTGCTCCGGATCCGGGACCGACTCCTCCAGCATGTTCGAGTACGTGAGGATCACGTGGAGCAGGTTGTTGAAGTCGTGCGCGATGCCGCCCGCGAGCTGGCCGATCAGCGCGACGCGATCGCGGTGTGCGGCCTGGTTCTGGCGCTCGCGCTCCTCGGTGATGTCGTTGATGACGATCACCGCCTCGCAGCCGTCGCCCATCGTGCTCGTCGTGATCGAGAGGATCCGTTCGGAATCGGTCGTGACCTGCATGCGGATGTCGTTGCCGATCAGCTGGTCGCACGGAACGCCTGCGAGCGCCTCGACTACTGTCCCGGGATGGAGCTCGCCGAGGTCTGCTTCGCGCGCGGTGATCCACGGGTTCACCATCACGCACCGGCGTCGATCATCGAGCACGACCACCCCGAGCGGCAGCCGGCGCACGATGCGCTCGAGGCGCCGGCCCTCCTCGCTGATCACCGACTGCACCTGGCGCACGAGCATCGCATTCTTGATCGCGAGCGCCGTCGGGCCGGCGATCGCCCCGAGCAAGTCGAGGTCGCGCGGCCGGAACACGTTGGTCATCGCGCTCGAATCGAGGACGATCACGCCGAGCCATTCGGTCTCGTTGGCCTCGTAGCGCAGCGGCACGGCCATCACCGAGCGCACCCCGTGGGCGGTGAGGCTCTCCGACCGCTGCAACACGACATCGCTGTCGACCTCGGTCCGCAGGTACGGCTGATGGGTGACCATCACCTGACCGAGCACGCTCGTCGACACGGGAAACGAGCCCTCGATGCCGGAGCGCTCGCGCGTCACCGTCATGAACGGTGACTTGGAGTGCGGCTGGTAGATGACGATCGCGCCACGGTCTGCGCGCAGGAGCTGGAAGCAGGTCTCGAGCACGCGCACGAGCAGCCGCTCGAGATCGTGCTCGACGCCGACCGCTCTCCCGAGCTCGACGATCGCGCGCAGCCGGACGAGCTCCTCCTGCTCGTTGCCGTGACTCGTTGCCTTGTCTTCGTCCTCGAAGCGCAGGCGGACCGGACCGATCAGGAGCTCGTCGCCATCCTTGAGCGGAGCCTCGGTGACCTTGCGCGAACCGACATACGTCCCGCGCCGGCTGTTGAGATCACGAAGCTGGTAGCCGTCCGCCGTCTTGACGATCGCCGCGTGGCTCGCGGAGACCAACGGGTCGTCGACGCGAATCTGACACGAGTCACCGCGACCGATGATCGTGTTCGGGCCCAACACGTATCTGCGCTTGGTGTCGAGTTCGATCAGTATCGCCATGCGGTTCCCTCGTCATCCTGCCGTGACGTTGCGTATCAAGGAAGTGTATCGACCGCTCTCGCCATAAATTGGTGGCCGATAGGGTAGCGCAGCGGCGCGCCGAGTTGCGCACAGATGCCCACCGATCAGCGCGTCCGCAATCAAGGTGTTGAAGCCACGTCGGATGCGCACCGACCTCATGGAGCAGGCGGGCTCGCGCACAACCGCACGCCGAGCGTCGCGTCATGCATGTCTGCGCCGAGATCGGCCGGAATGGTGTTCCGATTGGTCAGGTTCGCCGTCTTGCGGTCGTGGTAGTAGCTGCCGCCCTTGAGCACGTACCCCCCATCATGCTCGGCGCGGGTCCATTCGAACGCGTTCCCGGTCATGTCCTCGAGGCCAAACGGGCTGGCAGAGGCGGGATGAGATCCGACCTGATCGGGTCCGCGAGCAGATGGCCCATAGGCGATGTCGACGTTGACGTGGTCGGGGCGATCGCCGTGTGGATAGTGGCGAGCATCCGCGCCGCGCGCCGCGCGCTCCCATTCGATCTCGGTGCACAGCCGCGCACCTACGACCCGGCCGGTTCGATCGAGCCACGCGGCGTAGTGGTCGACGTCCCTCGCGGAGATTCCGGTGATCGGAAACCGGCTCCAGTCTTGCGCAGCGCGTGTCGCACGCCCGACATAGTGAAGCGGTTCGTTCCACCGCGCGGTGTACTTGTGTTGCACCGGCTGCATCGCGATCCGCCAGGCGTCGCGATCGCGGTCGATCACCAGCGCGCCGCTGAGGCCGGTCGAGAGCGCCGGCAGGAGCTGCGCGCGCGCCGCCTCTGGCTGCGCCGAGACGTATTCGAGCCAGTCGGCGATCGTGGTCTCGGTGCGCGCGATCAGGTAGGCGCCCGTCGAGCGTCGATGCAGGGGCATGGTCTGGTAGAAGACCTGGCGCGTGTCTTCATCGGCGTGGCTTCCGAACAGGAACGCACCCGCCGGCACGTACACGTAGCCGCGCGGGATCGACCGCGCTCGCGGCATCGCGATCTCGAGCTCGGTCCGGCCGGCGCGCTCGACCAGCACCGGCATGCGCACGGCTTCGCGATCGGCGGCACGCAGCACCACGACGTAGGAACCGGGCGCGAGCTCGACGGTCGCGGTGGCGATGCCCAACCGCCGTGCCGGGGATCCGCCCTCGAGCATGATCTCGGCGCCTGCCGGCGCGTGCACGACGAGGGTTCCGGGACGTGCCCATCGTGCGAGCCGGGTCCCGTGCGTGTCGTACGCGGGCAGCCGCGAGACGAGCTCGTCGCGACGGTCGGGCTCGTGGAGCAGGTCTGCGAGCACCGCGCGTTCGTAGAGGATGTCGGCAAATACGTCGCGGACATCCTCGCGAGTCGGGTCCTTCGCGAGCGCGGCCTCGATACGGCCACCGGCGGCGCGGTACGCGGCCTCCGCGGTTGCCCGCGCGGTGACGACTCCTTTCCACAGGTCCTCGGCCGCGGTCGAATCACCGGCATCGAACCGTGCGAACGCCCGCGTCTCGAGGTCCTGTCGAGCGCGATCCGCGGCCCGCGCCTCGTCGACGAAGCCGTGCGCGGCATCGACCTCGATGGCGACGGACTCCGCGAGCCGATCGTGGGCGATGTGGCGCTGCACGAAGTACGCGGCCACGAGCAAGCCGATCACGCCGGCGATCGCCGCGCGGCGAAGCCACATCCGCCGCTGGGTCACGCGGATCGAGGCGCCGATGAAGTCGCGCTCGAGCGTGGTGAGGTTCGTGGTGTCGAGCGAGCGCGCCTCGACGAGCGCCAGGCCTCGCCACGTCACGTCACGGCGACGATCGACCCGTTGCCACTCCGCCGCCGCGGCCGCGACCCGCTCTCGGCGAGCGCGGCCCTCCGCGTCGTCGGAGAGCCACTCGCGCAGCGTGCCCCAACCCCGAACGAGGACCTCGTGCGCCAGCTCGTAGGTCGCGCCGTCCTCGCCGTCGTGGACGACGAGCAGCCGTCCCTTGACGAGCGCGTCGAGCGCGACCCGGGTGCCCTGGCTGACCGAGAGCTCGGCTTCGGTTCGGCGGACGCGCGTGCCGAGCGACGTCACGAGGCGCAGCAGGACGCGGCGAGCATGGGAACGATCTGCGGCCGGCATGCCGGCGAGGACCGCATCGCCGTGACGAGCGAGCGCGCCCGCGACCCCACCCATGGTGTCGAGCACGGACTGCGTGATGAGGCCGCGTTCGCGATCGCGCCCCTCCCACAGCTCGGCGAGGGCGAACGACAGCAGCGGGAGTCCACCGCTACCGGCCTGCGCCGTCGCCTCGACGAGCTCGGCGATCATCTCGTCGGACTCGAACTGCACGCCGGTCGCGTTCGCGGGGCCGGTGATGACGTCGCGGATGCGCTCGGGAGGAAGCGGGCTGACGAAGAACAGCAGGCGCGAGAGCTCGCGGCCGAGGCGGGGCAGGGCGGCGATGCGCGACAGGAAGTCTGCGCGCACGGTCGTCACGAGCCGGACGTCGGGGATGCCCTCGCTGATCCGCGCGAGCCCGGCATCGAGGGCGGCGACCTCGTCGGGATCGCCGACCGTGACGAGCTCCTCCATCTGATCGATGAACAGCAAGATGCCGCGGTCGCCGGCGCGCCGGCGCAGCTCGCGCGGCAACGCCTCGGGATCTTCGAGCACGCGGGCGGTGATCGTCGGATCGCCGAGCGCAGCGGCGAGCGCGGCGAGCGGGCGCCGGCCGGGCAGCATCGTGATCGATTCCCAGGCGCGGCCCGCACCGAGCGCGCCGTCGAGCACGGCCGGCACCACGCCGGCGCGCAACAGCGAGGACTTGCCGACGCCCGAGTCGCCGGTGACGATCACGACCGAGTCCGTACGCAGCCGCTCGACGATGTCCCCGATCTCGAGGCCGCGGCCGAAGAACAGGCCACGGTGAGTCGCCTCGAACGTGCGGAGCCCGCGATACGGATTCTCGGTCAGCGCATTCGGACCGACGACCCGCGATGGATGGAGCTGCTCGAGCGCCTCGCGAAGCTCCTCGCCGCTCGGGAACCTCAGCTCGGGATCGCGCTCGAGGCAGCGCGCGACCAGGCGGGACAGTCGCACGTCGACGTCGGGCGCCTTGTCCTGCAGCGCCGGCGCCGGCCGATCGCGTACCACCCGGCTCAGCTCGCGCGCGTCGATCTCGCCGAACGGAGTCGCACCCGCGATCAGCTCGAACAGCACGGCGCCGAACGAGTAGACGTCGGAGCGGCGCGAGGGTGCACGGCCGCCCCACACCTCGGGCGCCATGAAGTCGGGGGTGCCGACCATCGGGCCACTATCGGAGTCCATCGACTCGCTGCCTTCGTGCACGACGCGCGCGAGGCCGAAGTCGACGAGCTTGGCGACACCGTCGTCGGTGACCATCGCGTTGCCGGGCTTGATGTCGCAGTGAACGACGCCTCGCCGATGCGCAGCGGCCAGGCCACGGGCGAGCTCGATCGCGATCCCGAGCGCCTGCGCCCATGGCATCGGGCGGGGGTGGTCGGCGAGCGACTTGCCGCGGATCAGCTCGCTGACGATGTAGGGCCGATCTCCGAGCTCGCCGACGCGATACACGCTGACGACATTCGGGTGCTGGATGCGGGCGGCCGCGCGTGCCTCCATGAGGAACCGCTGGCGTGCCGCGAGATCCGGGTCGACCCCGGCGATGAACTTGATCGCGACCGGTCGCGCGAGGACGGCATCCTCCGCGAGGTACACCCGGCCCATCTGCCCGCGTCCCAGCTCCTGGATGATCAGATAGTCGTCGAATTCCTTCGGCGGCTCGAAGTCAGGCGCGTGATCGAGCAGCTCGCTCACGGCGTGAATCGTCCGCGAACGCGCGTTGTGGAGGTGGGAGGCTGGGGGTACGTGGCGGAGACCTAGGCTGTCGGCGAGTTGACACGATACACCGTCGCGACGTAGCGAGTGATATGCGGCGTATTCTCGTGCTGTTCGCCCATCCGGTCCTCGAGCGCTCGCGCGTGAACCGCAGGCTCGTGGACGCGATCCGCGGGGTCGAGGGCGTCACGATCCACGACCTGTACGAGGCGTACCCGACCCTGTGGATCGACGTGGCGCGAGAACAGGAGCTGCTCCTCGCGAACGATGTCATCGTGTTCCAGCATCCGTTCTACTGGTACTCGACGCCCGCGATCTTGAAGGAGTGGCAAGACCTCGTGCTCGAGCACGGTTGGGCCTACGGCGACGGCGGGACGAAGCTGCGCGGCAAGCTCACGCTGAACGCGCTCTCCACCGGCGGCCCCCCGCAAGCGTACGAGAAGGGCGGATATAATCGATTCACGATCCGCGAGTTACTCGCACCGTGGGATCAGACGGCATACCTGTGCGGCATGAAGTTCCTCGCGCCGTTCGTGGTGCACACCGCGCTCAAGTTCGTCGGTGATGACGTGGTGCCGAAGGCCGCGGGCTATCGACGGTTGATCGAGGCGCTGCGCGATGACCGCCTCGATCTCGAGCGCGCCGCGAAGGCGGAGAACCTGTACGACGAGCTCGACTCGCTCATCGGGGCGCGGGAGGTCGCATGACCGACAGCGTCCTCGCGATGGCGTTCGTCTACTTGCTCGCGGCGGTGGTGTGCGTTCCGATCGCGAAGCGCATCGGGCTCGGCGCGGTGCTCGGCTACCTCGTCGCCGGCGTCCTGATCGGGCCGTGGGTGTTCGGCTTCGTCGGACGCGAGCACCACAGCGTCGGTCACTTCGCCGAGTTCGGCGTCGTGATGATGCTGTTCCTCGTCGGCCTGGAGCTGCGGCCATCGTTGCTGTGGCAGCTGCGCAAGCCGATCTTCGGGCTCGGCGGCGCTCAGGTCATGTTGACCGCAGTCGTGGTCGGCGCGGTCGCGATGGTGCTCGGGGCTCACTGGAAGTCGGCGATCGCGGTCGGCCTGATCTTCGCCAGCTCGTCGACGGCGATCGTGCTGTCGACCCTCGCCGAACGAGGGTTGCTCAAGACCACGGGGGGGCAGGCGAGCTTCTCGGTGCTGCTGTTCCAGGACATCGCGGTGATCCCGGTGTTCGCGGTGTTCCCGCTGCTCGCGACGATCGCGCCGGATCCCGCCCTGGCCGCTGCGGCGAGCGACGGCGGCAGGCCCGCGTGGCAGACCGCGCTGATGCTGCTCGGTGCGGTCGCGGGGGTCGTCGCGATGGGCCGGTTCGTCGTGCGCCCGGTCTTCCAGTTCCTCGCCGCGGTGAAGGTGCGCGAGTCGTTCACCGCCGCGGCGCTGCTGATCGTGGTCGGGATCGCGCTGCTCATGCAGCAGGTCGGATTGTCGCCCGCGCTCGGCACGTTCCTCGCCGGCGTCGTGCTCGCGGACAGCGAATACCGGCACGAGCTCGAGACCGACATCGAGCCGTTCAAGGGGCTCTTGCTCGGCCTGTTCTTCATCTCGATCGGCGCCCAGATCGACTTCGGGTTGATCGGCTCCGAGCCGCTCATGATCTGCGGCATCGTGCTCGTGACGATGGCCGGCAAGCTCGGCATCCTGTGGCTCCTCGGGCGGCTGTTCCGGCTCGATCGTCCGGGCCGCTGGCTGCTCGCGTTCTCGCTCGCCCAGATCGGCGAGTTCGCGTTCGTGCTGATCGAGCTGGGAAAGTCCGAGCGCGTGTTCTCGCCGGGGTTCGCCGCACCCCTCACCGCGGCGGTCGCGCTGTCGATGGCCCTCACGCCGCTGCTGTTCGTCATCCTCGAGCGATGGGTCCTGCCGCGCGTCAGCCTGGGCGAGCCCGCGCGGCCCCAGGACGAGATCGCGCATGCCGATACGCCGGTCGTCATCGCGGGCTACGGCCGCTTCGGTCAGATGGTCGGGCGCATCCTGCGCGCCAATCGCATCCCGGTCACGATCCTCGATCTCGATCCGAACATGGTCGACGTGCTCGGTCGTCTCGGGGTCAAGGTCTACTACGGCGACGCCTCGCGCGTTGACCTGCTCCACGCCGCGGGCTGCGGCCGCGCCAAGCTCTTCGTGCTCGCCGTCGACGATCCGGCCGAGGCCACCAAGATCGCCGAGCACGTCCGGCACCACTTCCCGAACCTCACGATCCTCGCGCGCTGCCGCAACCGGCCGCACTACTGGGAGCTGCGCAAGCTCGGCTGCGAGAAGGTGTTCCGCGAGACCTTCGGCTCGGCGTACGAGACCGGCATCGAGGCCCTCGTACAGCTCGGCTACCGGCGCTACACCGCGCAGCGCCTCGCGCGCCGCTGGCGCGATCACGACGAGCGCATCATCGAGGAGCTCGGCAAGCTGTGGGGCACCGAGAGCTACCTGGAGCGCTCCAAGCTCGCGATGGACGAAGCCGAGCGCCTGATGCGTGAAGAGGACCCGGCCGTCTACCTCGACCGCGACGCCGCGTGGGACAACGAGTCGCTGCGCGCCGATCGCAAGGTCGATGCCGCGGCGGCGCGCCCTGACCCGTAGCTCTGTGAGCGGCTGTCAGCACCTGGCCGCAACCGCGGTCATGGTCGTGCGTCTCACGACGGATGCGAGGGTTCCCGCTTGTCTTGCTGTGCATCGTGGCCGAACCGGCCTCGGCGTGCCCCGAGCAGTGCCGCGCGATCGATGATCCGGTCGAGGTTGCGAGCCGGCCCGCGATCGAGTGGTCGACGTGGTTTCGGCTCGGCTTCGGCATCGAGCCAGAGGAGCCGGCCGGTGCGATCCCGCGCGCGACCATGGTGCCAGCGGTCGAGCACGGGACGGGGTGGGCCGCGGCGCTTGGTGCCGAGGCCAGCATCGGCCTGGGCAGAAGCGGTGATGTTCGGCTCGGCGTGTGGGGCGAGCTGCGGGGGCTCGAGCCGATCGGTGGTGCCGAGGTCGTGCTGACGCGCGTCCCGAAACGCCTCGACATGTTCCTCTATGACGGCCAAGGAGTCCTCGCGCTGCGCGGTGGCGGCAACCACGAGCGCGGCACCGCGGCGATCGCATATGGCTACCTCGCACCGTGGAAGCTATGGGGGCCGTGGCGCGGACCGACCCGCTACATGATCGGTGTGCGCGCCGTCGCGACCGTCACCCGCGCGTGGGACAACCCGCGCGACTGGTCCGCCACCATCGGGCTCGAGACCGAGCCGGTCGGCGCGCTGCGGTACCTGCTCGGGATCCGGTCCTGGTACTAGACGGTTACTAGAACCGTCCGACGATGGCCGCGCCGTTGCCCGACGGGACCACGGAGATCCCGCCAGGCAGCGAGCCCGTGAGTCTCGGGATCAGGTAGCCGCCGGCCGCGCCGATGGCACTACCGACGAGCACGTCGGTGAGGTAGTGCCGGTCGGCGGCGATGCGAAGGTAGGCCGTGGCGGCGGCGAGCGAGAGCCCGGTGGCCCAGATGACCGGCTCGAGCGTGTAGCCGCGGCGGTGCGCGACCATCCCCGAGCTGACCGCGATCGAGAACACCAGCGAGCTGTGTCCCGAGAAGAACGACAGGTTGTCCTCGTTGGCCGGCGTGAACGGCTCGGTCGCGAATCGCGCGAACGGTCGCTGGCGACCGACCGAGAACTTCAAGATCTGCGTGAGCAGCTGCGTGTAGACGACGGCCTCGGCGATCGGAATCGCGTCATCGACGAGCCTGAGCGCACGGGCATCGGAGACATCGTTCGACGCGAGCACGAGCAGCGCGCCGGACACGGCCGGCAAGGCCGCGTAGCCGGTGAAGTTGCTGATCAGACCGGCGCGTCCCGCGCGGTCCCAGACCAGGCTGTTGCGAACCGACTCGTCGATCCCAGGCGGCGTGCACCACCGACAGCGATCGGGCGCGAGCTCGTCTTTCACGAGGAGCTCCGAGGCGGCGTACACGAGCCCGCCGGCCGTGATCGCGAGGAGCCGCGTCGTGCGCCGCTGCTCGACGACCGGCTCGGCGTGGGCCGTCGTGCAAGACAGCGCGACGAGCGTGGCGATGATCCGGAGGGTCACGGGGCAACGATCGCATGTGGATGCGCGGCACCGGTCGGCAACGATCGCATCATTCTGTACCGATTCTCGCTCACTCGGCCGGACGGCCTCGCGAGGCTCTGGCCCCTGCGGCCACTTCCTCACGCATTGATCCGCGGATCCTCCTGCATCAGCTTCTCGTCGACGCCGTTCTTCCGGACGTCGAGCCTTCGCAGGGTCGGCAGGTTCGCCTTCGCGAGCGTCTTGACCTGAGCGGTGCCGATGCCGGTGTTGCGAAGCTCGAGGTGCTGGAGTGCCGGGAGCTTGGCCGCCCGCTTCGCGAACAGCGCGGCGACCCCGCTGCCGAGCTCGTTATCGGTCAGCGTCAGCTTCGCGAGCCTGGTCAGTGGAGGGCCTTCGAGCAGCTGGTCGATCCCCGACGAGGACAGCTCGCAGTTGCCGAGGTAGAGCGTCTCGAGCTCGCCGAGGTGCTGCCACTGCGCGAGGCCGCCGAGGCCTTCATCGCCGATCGGGTTGCCCGTCAGCACGAGCGTCCGGCATCTCGGGAGGTTGGTCTGGAGCGCCGCGATCGCCTCGCCGCCGAGCTCGTTCGCCGTGACGTTGAGCGCGCGGAGGTTCGCGATCGCCGGCGAGGCGACCAGGCTCGCGAAGCCCTCGTCGCCGAGCTCGCCGCGCACGATCAAGCGATGGATGCGCGGCAGCCACTTCGCCTTGAGCAGGAGCTCGACGGCGGCTTCGTCCTCGATGCCGCTCAGCTCGACCTCGGTCACCGGCTCGGCGGCGAACAGCTTGGGAGCCGCCGAGTTGATCTGCTTGAGCGATCCGCCGATCGCGACGATGAAGCCCTTGCGGGTGCGCGTGCTGCCGAGGCTGTACGGCCACCACGTCTTGGCGAACTGCTTGACGAGCTCGCGGCGGCGGATCCCGAGGGCCTCCCGCTTGCGGATCGAGAGCGGTCCGTCGAGCGCGATGTCGAGGAGGATGAACTCGCCGCGCGGATCGTTCGCGGTCGCGAGCGCATCGGCATACACCTGCCGTGCGGCGTCGCTGTCTGGATCGGCGAGCACGGCGGCGAGCAGGAGCTCGCGACGGTTGCCCGGCCCCGTGCTGATCGCACCTTCGGGCGCCGCGGGGAAGCCCTGGTTGCCGTCGGCGACCTTGGCGGGTTGTTGCACCGCGGCGGAACCGGCACCCGCGGCGGCGTCGAGCAGCTCGACATCGTCCGCCGTCACCGCACGCGGCGTCTGCAGCGACATGCCGAGCGCGCCCTTCGCCGCGGTGATGCCCTTGCCGGACTCGAACATCAGCTTCGAGCGCAACGACGTGATGTTCGTGATCGGCGTCTGCGACGGCTTCGCGACCCATTGCGCGCCGTCGAACTTCGGGTGATCGAGGATGGCGACGAGCCAGAGCGCTTCGTCCGGCGGCCGGACAGTCACCAGGTAGAGCTTGCCGCCTTCACCGAGCCGATCGAGGTTCTTGTTCGCGCTGACGTAGCGGTCCATCTCGAGCCGCGTGCCCACCTTCGGGGCCTTGCCGGCCGCCTTCTCGAAGACGGCCTTGCTGACGATCGCCATCATGTCAGCCATTGGTGTCTCCGATCAGGCGCGCGACCTCGGCGAGGTGCCGCTTGCCGAGCGCGGGGTCGACCATGTGGACGTACGCCGCGTATCCGGCGAGGTACGACTTGAAGTCGGCGTGGTCGCGCGCTTGCGACTCGATGCCGTGCTTCGCACAGTTGTGCAGGATCGCGCGGAACCGTCGCCGATCGACACGCGGCACGCTGACCTTCTCGTTGACCACGAGGCCGGTCACGCGTTGCTGGTGCTTCGAGCGCAGGATGCGTCGCTTGTCGGCTCGCTCGGTGAAGCCTTCTTGCTGGCAGATGCCGTCGACCCACCACAGGAACCGCCCCATGCGGACGTCGGGGACCTCGGGAAACGAGAACGTGAGGTCGTCGGCGTACCGCGTGTATCTCGCCCCGTACTTCGCGGCGAGCTTCGACAGGCGCTGGTCGAGCCGGCGGCACGCGAGGTTCGCGATCGCGGGCGAGGTCGGGGCCCCCTGCGGCAACAGCCCGGGCCACACGACGTGGCCGTTCTCGAGCTTCGGCCGGTAGGTGGTGAGGCCGGCGAGCGTGGAGGAGACCTCCTCGTTGTAGCCGAGGAACTGGAACAGGCCCTTCACGCGGCGGTAGTGCACCGTCGGGAAGAAGTCCTTGAGGTCGAGCTTGACGACGATCGCGGCGCGCTCGTGTGGCTTCGCGTTGGTCACCGTCGAGCGTTCGGGGACGAAGCCATGACACGCATCGTGCACCGGCACCTTCGCGAGGATCTGATCGAGGATCGTGCGCTGGACCTTGCGCAGCGGCGTACGCGGCGCGGCGATCCGGCGCGTGCCGCCCTTCGCCTTCGGGATCTCGAACTCGACGTAGCCCGAGCCAGCCTCGCATCCGGGACGCATCAGCCGCACGAGGTCATCGATCCCGACGCCGACCAGCTTCGCCACCGCGGCCGGGTTCGCGAGCTTGGGCAGCTGATACGCCTCGAGCGCTTGCGGCCGGCTCGGCTTGCGCGCCTTGCGACTGCCCGAGCTGTCGTTCGCGAAGATCCCGAATGACCAGCCGGTCGGGTTGTGTCCACCGAGCGGCGAGCTCGGGTCGATGCGGTAGCGAATATCGGGCGGCGCGACGTCGTCGAGCCCGAGGGTGTGCACGGCACGGCGCGCGGCGCTGCGGACCTTCGGATCGGGATCCTTCACGACGCGGCGCAGGAGGCGCGCGGCGACGCTGCGCGGGAACAGCAGCCGGCACGTCGTGATCGCGGTGGCGCGATCGTCCGGATCGAAGCTCGCGAGCCGGCGCTCGGCGTCGGGCACGAGCAGCCGCGAGACGAAGTGGCGGCCGACCTGGAACTCCGCGGGCGCCCGCGGGTTCGCGAACAGATTGTTGATGTGCTCGAGCCGCTTGGGATCGTCGGGCGTGGCGGCCAGTCTCTTCAGCTCGACGAGTAGCTCTACGAGTGTTTGCACGAGGTCCTCGGGATCGGTCTGGAAGCTACTTGCTCTGCAGTCAGGTGCTCCGAGCAAAGACGCCGCAAACGGGCCTCGGAGCAGCAACGTTCTTCATGTGCGGTCAAGATCAGCCGTGGCGTGACGCCGCGGACAGCGGGCTAGCTCTGTCCACCACCCCGAGGACCGACCCAGGATCGCTCCAGGCCGCAGCGCGTGCAAGACACAGGCGGTCAAAGTGTCCTCGGGACCGCAGCTACTTGCTCGGCAGCCTGTGCGGGGGGCGGAATGAAACCGCACGTGGTGGCCTCCCGCACATACGTTCTTCATGGTCGGTCGTGGTCCGACGTAGCGTCGCGAGCAGATGGCTAGCTCGAGATCCCGAGGACCACGAGACGATAGTCGACGCCCTCGCATCGCGGCAACTTGCTATCGACGACGTGGGCCGCCGAGCCGCGTGCGCGAGCGACGGGCCTGGCTCGCCGTCGGGAGGCGACGCGGCGCGGACTCGCTATCGGAAGGTGGCAGCTCGGCTGCGAGCATCTCGCGCGCGGCGGCCGCGGCATCGCGAGTGGGCTGGCGCAGCAGCGTGTTGAAGCGCTGGCTCTCGGCGCGTACGCCGGCACCGTGCTCGCGGAGTGCGGCGATCCGGTCCGCGGGGAGGAGCGGCGTCGCGAGCGCGTCGAGGTTCTCGGCGAGCTCGCGGTAGCGGCGCGGCGCGGAGATGCATGCTGTCACGCCCGGCTGCGAGAGCGAGTAGCGATAGCACTCCGACGGCGACGGCGCGTTCGGGCCCGACAGCATGCGCCCGTAGCACAGCGCGCTGAACGTCAGGATCGCCGTGTTCGCGGCGCGCGCCGCGGGGAGCAGCTCGGTCTCGATACCGGGATGCGCGGCGCTGTGGCGGATCATGACGACGTCCCACGGCGACGTCTCGATCGCGGTGCGCGCGAGCTCGCGATGGTGCGTCGAGAACCCGATCGCGCGGATCTTGCCCTCGCGGCGCAGCTCGTCGAGCACCGCGTACGCCTCGGGATCGACGCGCGCACGCGAGCGCGTCCAGAACAGCAAGAACGCGTCGAGCACGTCGCGGCGGAGCGTGCGCAGGGCACGGTCGACGTCGAGCCGGATCGAGGCCGCGTCCGCGTGATAGCTGCCGGTGACGACGCGAACGCGATCGCGGCGCGACCGCACGAAGCGGGTGAGCAGATCGTAGCCCGGCTCCCAGAAGTACAGGTCGACCCCGGCGGCGGCCGCCGCCTCGAGCGCACGCGTCGACGGATCGTAGGCGCCGGAGATCGCGAGCGGGGCGACCGTGAACCCTGCGCGTCCGAACGAGCGGCGCTCGGTGCTCGGTGCCGGAGTCGGGGCACGCTCGATCCGGTCGTGCGGGGCGCGCGCGATGACCGGAGGCTCGATCCCCGCGGCGCCCGCGAGCACGGCGAGCACGCGTGGATCGGTCTCGCCCGCGTGCGCGGTGCGCGCGAGCTCGGTGGCGGCGTCGTCGAGGCGGCGCACGAGCCAGCTGTACGCCATCGCCCGGGCGGGCGACGGCAGGCCCGTGGCGACGAGGGCGCGCACGCGGGCGTCGGAATCCGGCAGGTGCTCGAGCGCGTCGAGCGCCGCCGCGCGCACCATCTCGTCGCGATCGCCGAGGCAGGACAGCGTCAGGCCGAGCGCACGATCATCCTGCAGTGCGATCCCGCAGGCTTGCTGGCGCAGCCAGGGATCGATCGCGGTCAGCGCGATGCACGTCGCCTCGACGACGGGCGCGGGAACGTCCTCGCGGTCGCGGTACGCACTGGCGAGCGTTCGCATCGCGGCGCGGCGGACCCACGGATCGGCGTCGTGGATCGCGGCCGCCGCGGCGGGTGCCGCGATCGATCCGGACAGCGCCGCCTCGCGTACGGTGGGATCGCGATCGTTCGCGACGCTCGCCGCATCGATCCGGCCGGCGCGCACGAGCCAGTGCACGGCGATCGCGCGTGGGCCGTGATGCGGGTCGGCGAGCGCGGCGTCGACCTCGGACCAGCGCGAGACCACGTCGGACGACTCGCGGCGCGCGCGGGCATCGATCTGCAGTGCGCGCACGCGCGGGTGCCCGGTCCCGTCGAGGCGGGCGAGCGCGTCGTAGGCCCGTCGCCCGTGCAGCTCGGCGGCGATCGCGTCGACGAGCACTCCGCTCGGGATCGAGCCGGCGGCTGCCCACGTGACGAGCTCGTCCGTGCCGACGATCGGCAAGGCCACGCGGCGCAGCGTATCGTCACCGCGCCGAGCGCGCTCGCGGGCGGCGTCGTACAGCGACTCCGAGCGTGTCGCGACGACCCAGCCGATCGCCCAGCGGCCGGCACCGACCCGATCGTGACGCACGAGCGCGCGCGTCGCGAGCTCGCCCGCCGGATCGCCGAGGTGATCGAGCAGGTAGTGCACCGTGTCGACGACGTGCGGGATCCTCGGCTCCTCGAGCCAGTCGAGCGCCGCTTCGAACGCCGCGGAGTCGCCGGTCGCGACGAGCCGCTCCGACGCGAGCTCGCGAAGCGCTGTGTGGGGATCGCAGAGCAGCTCGACGAGCGCGCGCGGCGTGACGTCGCGATCGGTGGCGAGCCGTGCGGTGACCACCGCGGGATCGGGATCGAGGAGGGCGGGAGGCAGCTCGCTCCGCAGCGTCGCGGCACGTACGGGTGCCTCGATCGGGGCCGGGCCCCACGACGAGCGCAGGAAGGTCAGCGTGCTGGACGGCGGGGTCTCGAGGACCACGTCGCGGACCTCGGGGTCGCGAGCCCCGAGCACGGTGAGCACCCTCACCGCCGCGTGGCGAACGCGCCAGAACGGATCGGCGAGTGCGCCCGTGAATGCGGCGAGCTCCGCCGTACCCGAGATCGCGGCGAGCGAGTAGATCGCGCTGCGGCGGATCCACCACATCTGGTCGCGCTCGACGAGCGCGCGCAGCGCCGGGACCGACTTCGTGGTCCCGCAGCGCGCCAGGGCGCGCAGGATCGCGTCGCGGACGAGCGGCGATCGATCGGCGAGCGCGTCGAGGAGCCACGGTTCCGGGGCGTCGGACGGATCGATCGCGGCGATCCGGCGCGCGGCGGCGGCGCGAACGTTGGCATCGCGATCGGTGTAGAGCACGCGGCGGAGCGCGAAGCCCAGCGCCTCGCTCGCCGGTAGCTCGCGGATCGCGCGGAGGCGATCGGGGCGCGCGTCGGCGAGGAGCTCGTGGAGATCCATCATCATCGCTTCCTCGGCGCGAGCCGGATCTTGAGCGCGCCCTCGACCGAGGCGCGTACGCCCGCGCGGCTGCCCGCGAGCTCGGTGAGCATCCAGAAGTGCAAGACGCGGTCTCCGACGACCGCAAACGATCGCTGGAACGCCATGCCGGCGCTCTCGGCGGTCTCGCCGGCGCCCGGCAAGCACGCCTTGCACAGACACGGCAAGCCGGCATCGTCGTCGTGACCGGTCAGGTTCACGAGCGGCGCGAGCAAGGCGATCGCCTCGCCGCGACGACCGGCGTCGTCGAGCGCCTGGGCGGCCTTGCGGCGCAGCTGGTGGTCATCCGGTGATGCCGCCACCTTGCCAAGCAACGCTTGGATCTCGTCGGCACCCATGGGGGAACGATAGGATCGCGATCGTCGATGACGCCAGAGGCGCGCCCCAGTTTCGCCGAGCAGTGCTCAGCTTTGTGCCCGCGGTTTGGCGCGTCCGGTGCGGCGCGCCGGGCGAGGAAATCGGAGCTGCTCGCGGGCGAGCTCGACGGTGCGCCCGTGATCGCGAAGCGGTTGCTGCGGCCGAACGTCGTCTGGGAGTGGTATCTCGCGCGGGAGATCGCGATCTATCGCGCGTTCGCCGGGAGCCCGCCGCCGATCCGCGTGCCTCGCTTCGTGGCCGCATCCGACGACGTGCTCGTGATCGAGCGCTTGCTCGGCGCGCCGCTCGCGAGGCTGCGCCGCCCGCGGGCCGAGCTGACGGCCGAGACCGTGTGCTCGATGATCGAGATGCACGATCGGCTCGCGGCGTGGCCGGGGCGGTTCCCCGGCGAGGCCCCGCCGCCGCGCGTGCGGTCGCAGCTTCGCCAGCGCCTGCTCGAGGATCCGACCGCGCCGATCGAGTGGGTGCGCGCCGGCATCGCGCGCTGTGGAGCGCGGGGCTTCCTCGGTGAGGCCACGCAGGCCACGCTCGACGCGCTCGCCGGCCATTGTCCGGTCGCCGCGAGCCACGGCGATCTGCTGCTCCGCAACGCGATCGCGATGCCAGACGGCGAGGTCGGCCTCGTCGACTGGGAGTGCGCCGGACCGCACGTTGCAGACTGGGACCTGGCGCTGCTCTGGACGCAGCTGGCACCGGAGGCGCGCCGGCCGATCGACGACGTCGTCGGTGGTGGCGCACGGCATCGGGCATTCCTCGCGCTCGTCGCATTCGCGTTCGCGCGCGAGCTCGCGTTCCTCGAGGTGTATCGGGTCGCGCCCCAGCACCGCGGGATGATCGAGGTGCGCGAGGAGCTGACACGAGCGCTGCGGCGACTCGCCGATTCCCGATAGACCGGTTGCGATCACGGCGCGTTTCGAGCAACCCTCCGTCGGTGTTTCGCGGGGTGCTCCTCGATCTGGACGACACGCTCTACGATCGGGGCGCGGCGTTTCGGGCATGGGCCGACGAGGTCGCGCACGTGCAGCTCGGTCGCTCGCTCGAACCGCAGGAGCTCGCCGCCCTGGTCGCGCACGATCGTCGCGGGCACCGATCGCGCGCGGAGTTCGCCGCCGAGGCGCGGTTGCTCGGGCTCACGGTCGATCCGGCGGCGTTCCCGTTCGAGCTCGCCGGGCAGGTCGTGCCCGAGCCGCTGGTTCGCGACACGCTCGAGGCGCTGGCTCGCACCCGGCGCCTCGCGATCGTGACGAACGGCGGTCCCGCGCAGCGCCTCAAGCTCCAGCGGATCGGCCTCGACACGGTCGTGCAGGCGGTGTTCGTGTCGAGCGAGGTCGGCGTCGCGAAGCCCGAGCGAGCGATCTTCGAGCGGGCGCTCGGCTTCGTCGAGCATCCAGCGCGCGAGGTGCTGTTCGTCGGGGACGAGCCCACGATCGACCTCGCACCCGCCGCCGCCCTCGGGATGGCGACCGCCTGGCGCGCGCGCTCGAGCTGGCCGGACGCGTTGCCACCGCCGACCTATCGCATCGATCGGATCGCCGAGCTCGCGGAGATCTGCGCATGATCGACATGACCACGATCGTCGGCACGCACGACCTCGCGATGATCGTCCTCGATGCGCTGCGGTTCGATGTCGCCGTCGAGGAGATGGCCGCGGGCCGCACGCCGAACCTCGCGGCGCGGATCCCCGGCGGCTGGGAGCAGCGCCACAGCCCCGGCACGTTCACGTACGCCGCGCACGCCGCGTTCTTCGCCGGCTTCTTGCCCACGCCGGCGCGCCCGGGCCGGCACCGCCGACTTCTCGCGCTCGGCTTCGACGGCAGCGAGACGATCGGCGAGGGCACGTGCGTGCTCGAGGGCGCGACGATCGTCGAGGGGCTCGCGGCGCGCGGATATCACACGCTGTGCGTCGGCGGCGTCGGGTTCTTCAACCTGCGCAACCCGCTCGGCAGCGAGCTCCCGGGGCTGTTCGTGGAACGGCACTGGGATCGCTCGACGGGAGTCACCGATCCGCGGTCGTTCGAGAACCAGCTCGACGTGGTCGAGCGCTCGCTCGCCGCGGTACCGCCGGCACGCCGCGCGTTCACGTTCGTCAACGTCCCGGCGCTTCACCAGCCGAATCACTGCTATCTCGACGGTGGTCCCGAGCGTGACACGAAGCTCTCCCACGCCGCCGCGCTGCGCTACGTCGACGCGCACGTCCCGCGGCTGTTCGACCTGCTCGGGCGCAGAGGCCCGACGTTCGTGATGCTCATGAGCGATCACGGAACGCTCTACGGCGAAGATGGCTACGTCGGCCATCGCATCGCCCATCCGATCGTCACGACGGTTCCCTACGCCGAGGTGATCCTGTGAGCCTGGAAGGCACGCGCTACGAGTCGTACGTCTACGCGTATCCGCACAAGACTGCATACCGGCGCATCGAGCCCGCGCTGCCGCTCCGGGAGCTGTGGGCCGGCGAGCGGCGAGACGCGCTGTTCCTGTACCTGCACGTGCCGTTCTGCGAGCAGCGGTGCGGCTTCTGCAACCTGTTCACGCAGCCGGTGCCCGCGGACGATCGCGTGGAGGCCTACCTCGGTACGCTCGCCCGGCAGATCACCGTCGTGCGGCGCGCGCTCGACGAGGGCGGCCCGTTCGCGATCGCACGCGCGGCGATCGGCGGCGGCACGCCCACGCTGCTCGCGGCCGGCCAGCTCGAGCGCGTGTTCGAGTTGCTCCGGCAGGTGGGGATGACCACGCCGGTGCCGATGTCGGTCGAGACGTCGCCGGAGACCGCGCTGCCGGATCGGCTCGCGGTGCTCGTCGGCGGTGGTGCCGATCGGATCAGCATGGGCGTGCAGAGCTTCGTCGACGCCGAGTGCAAGGCGGTCAACCGGCCGCAGAAGTCCGAGGACGTGCATCGGGCGTTGCGAGCGATCCGCGACGCCGGCGCGCCCGTGCTCAACCTCGATCTCATGTATGGCTTGCCGGGCCAGACCGCGGCGACGTGGCAGTACTCGCTCGCCGCGGCGCTCGAGTACCGCCCCGAGGAGCTGTACCTCTATCCGCTCTACGTGCGGCCGCTCACGACGCTCGGCCGCAAGGGTGCCGCGGCGCCAAAGGGGGGCGAAGCCCCTGGGATCGATCGGCATCGCGTCGAGCTCTACGAGCAAGGCCGCGACCTGCTACTCGGTGCGGGCTATCGCCAGATCTCGATGCGCATGTTCAAGCGGCCGGAGGCGAGCGGGACACAGGCGCCCGTGTACTGCTGCCAGGACGACGGCATGATCGGCCTCGGAGTCGGCGCGCGTTCGTACACCCGAACCGTGCACTACTCGTCGGAGTGGGCGGTCGGTGCGCGCGGAGTTCGCGAGATCATCGATCGCTGGATCGCGAAGCCCGACGAGGCGTTCGCGGTCGCAGACTACGGCATCGTGCTCGAGCCCGACGAGCAGCGACGGCGCTGGCTGATCCTCTCGCTGCTCTCGGACGACGGGCTCGACGTCGCCACGTACCGCAAGCGCTTCGCGAGCACGCCGGATGCCGACTTCCCGGCGCTCGCGGAGCTCGCCACGCGCGGCTTCGCGACGCACGACGGCGCCACGCTGCGCCTCACGAGCGAGGGCCTCGCACGCGCCGACTCGATCGGCCCATGGCTGTTCTCCGACGAGGTGCGCCGCAAGATGACCGACTTCGAGCTGTCATGACCGGAGGCGGTCGATCGTCGTCTCGGGGCCGTCCGGCCGAGCGAGCGCGAGAGGTTGAACAATGACCGGAGGCGGTCGATCGTCGTCTCGGGGCCGTCCGGCCGAGCGAGCGCGAGAGGTTA